>JGI26532J50257_10001264_pt1 | contig 12147 bp, 13 predicted proteins | sample ThiBiot_500_plan_FD_50257 | JGI IMG/M metagenome (IMG submission 50257) | reverse complement strand
AAACAATAAGAACTTCAATCACTATGAATAGCTGATCATATAGTTCTTAGTCTTTTTGCTACTCAATAATAGAACTTAATAATGAATCATTTTTGGATTATACACGCTCTCGCGTTAAATGTATATAAGCACGAGTGTTCTTTTACCTCGAATCAATAGGCACGCGGTTTTTTCCTCAATAGAATAACACAAGTATATCTTTCTCTTTTCTATTAGTTCAATATGAATAGTAAAAAGTATTTCGAACTTTGAACTATTGTCATTGGTATAATCGTTGAATGCATCGTGTATGTTGATAGCAATTCCGATGGTAAACAATCATTTAGTCAACAAATTCAAAGTCTCCAAAGTGAAACAGATCATCTCTGTTCTTATATTCGAATGGCATCACTCGTATCTGTCAAAAAATTGATTAGATTAATGCAAGATAGACATGCTGTTCGTCCGAATCTGCAAAGCACAGAAGTTTCATTAGTCAATATTGCAGCACAAGATGAAAAATATCAATCCTACGTAATTCAACAATTAAATGATTGTGATGCAATACGATATATGTTAATGAAAAGTGTAGACAGTGGAGCGTTAGTTGACTATTATTTGAAAGAAGGCAATTATTCACTAGTATCAAGCATTATTGACAAATGGCATCAACAATTTTTAAATTTGAGATCCAAGTTCAATCTCGGATATACATCATTAGATATTATTCTAAATAACAAACAAAGTTTCTTTCATGACAGTTGGCTTTGCAGTATAACGAAATCTATATTACCACTCATTGTATTAGCCGTCATTTCATATGTTGTTCTTATTCAAATTTTTACTATGATTCGTTTAATTACTTGGATCACTGATTTATTCATTCCATCTACTAGTACTTTACATCAACAACAACAACAACAACAACCATCTATTGAAAACGGACTTTCGAAAAACAGTATTACACAGCATCATGTCGATAATACGAATTCAGAACTACGCAGACGACAACAAATCCTTTCTCCCGAAGCGAATCAAAATATATCGATTCAGAATAATTCCAACTTGGCTACAGTAATAGCCGTAAATTCTCAAAGGATAAAAAAAGATAAAATGGATAGTCTGGCTCATTACTTTTTGTGTATTAATTACAACTGCAATAGAATACTATCCTGCTATAATTCCGCTTCATTCATCTCGATACAATTGGTATCCTGCTGCTACTGACACAATAGAAACAATGAGAATAAATAGAGAAAAGCTTGAATCTATTGTGACTCGTCAAATTTTTTCAATTGAAGAATTACAAAACTATGCAACAAAATGTAAATGTTCTAATAAGTAATCTTGACAAGAGTAGTCAACAAGCAAGCAAACAAGTAGCTGACTTATACATAGCGAGTGAACAGTTACCGTCCGTGTTTCGTGATGCTCGCAGAAATATTGAAGCAAAAGCAAAACAAATAAGTAGATTTGAGGAAGCGAAAGATCTCCTCGTTGCATTGGAACAAGCAGAAGAAAAATATGAACAACTTCAATGATCCATTCAAATATTGGTGATCAACCAACAAAAACTATTACCTGGATTCAAAGAACAAACTAGAGTTATGCAAGCGCTTGTGCAACAGGGACATATACTGGATATTCATCGAATTGCGAAGGAACATATTAAGACTGTTATCGAAATTGATGACTATACTTATAATGTCGAAATTATTGTAAAAGATCTCATTCAAATCGTCGAAAATGATAATTATGACGGAATGAAAAATGCAATCAATGAATTGAAAGAGCAAACCGCTTATGATCAATATAAAGCAATCATTGTTGGAGGTTTAAAAGTCGCTGGTGGAGCTGGTGGAGCTATCGGAGGTGGTGCACTCGGCATAGTAGCAATCAAGTTAGGATTTGCAATAGTTTCGATTACAGCAATACCTATTACCCCTCTATTTGTAGTCGGCGTCATTGGTGTCAGTGCATTTGCTGCTCTTGAGAGTCTTAATAATTATAATGATGCAGAAAACTATAAAGAATATTTAAATATTGTTGAAACTAATCGAGCAAATTTGCATATTGCTTTGAAAAATTTAGAAAAAAACAATCAATGAACAAAACACAGCATCGATAGCTGTCCAAGTAGCATTAAATAATATTATCACACATTCTGCCTCAGCTTCAAATATTTCTGGTTTTATATTACCTACTTCAAAGCGAATTGCTCTCAGCAATGAATTATTTCATCTCAACCAATAGTACAACACGATGATCAGTATCTTTCAGTCATTTAAGCCATATATGAACATTAAGAAAAATCAAAAACGTTTGACAACATAAGAAAAATACATTTTCCTTCAAAATATTTTAATCACGAATAATAAATGAGAAAAAAAGACATGCTCCTCTAATTAGTTTCTCACACATTTTCAAATGTTAAAAACTTTCAATTTTTATCGACATCTAATCGTTCCAATAATCAGCAACATAAACATCGTAGTTGTAACAGCAAAATCTTCCTAAGTTGATACGTAATACACTTTATCTTCACACAGAAGTTCTATCAATTAATAAGTACGACAATTTCTAATTAGATCGATGAATTCAAATAAAGACAATTGATAACGGCAGACTTTCTCTCTGTAGATATCCTCAATTCTCAAATCAACATCAACATCAAACATTTTCAGTCAACAGTAGTGTGCCAATAATGGATATTCTTTTCAAATTCAAATATTATGTTTCGTTCTTAATATCAAGAAAGATAATTGTGCATCTTTCGTGTTATACGACATATCGATTTACAATGGGATGTCATTCATCTTAGTCTTATGATGACATCTGTAGTGTTTGATACTAAACATTTAATTATTTGTAAAAGTGAATTCTTAAAGCAGATTACCGCTCGATTTCATCATTCAAACATTGTAAAATTCGTTATAGGGTTGTGTTGATCTTCAACTGAAGAGTATGTAAAGTTTGTTTACCTTCGATAGAAAAGAATTAAATAAAATTTTCTTGACAAATCCATGTAAAAATGGTTAAATAGTGAAGAAAAAGAAGAAAAGTTATATGAGACGAAGTATAGAAGAAGCGAAAAATTTCGAGCAGCTGATGAAAAAGACTTTCTCTTCTGTTTCTTATTGTCTGTATTTATTTAGGTACAATACAAGATATTCGATTTTTTTTGTAGTTGAGGGTATTATTAAAAAAATATCTTGTATTCTATTTTCTGAAAGAAATACCTACAGACTTCTCAAATGACTGGATGAAAACAGTAGTTTTAACAAATTTATCTCTACCTGCAACACTCATTCTTAACATTTTATTTACTTTATAATTGAACATGATTCTAAGTAGATTATATTTTAACTTAGCAATAATAACATCAATGCAACTAATTCACTTATGTTAGCTCGGCGCTGTTGCACTGCTCGTATGTAGGAATAGAATGCATTCATCAATCTATTTTGGTCGAATTTGCCTTTTCATATGTTACTTCAAATATGTAACTTTAACTTGCGAGCTTACATAACCAACGAACAAATAAATAATTATATAATCAGTCATCATAGGAGGATATTCTTATCTACGTGTATTTATAGTTTGCTTTTTTAGTATAACTTCGTCAAAAATACTCAAATTTTCGCTATAAAACAGATAAATATGCATTTTCTTTATACATTACTTTGTGTATACTCCCTATATTATCGATAAATGCATGGCCTGATCCACGATGTCGAAGACCACCACCTGCATCAGGCTACACAATTGAAAAAGTAATCTTGAAAAGTTACATAGACATAACGTCACGATACTTTCTTATTGGTATACTGGTCACTGGTTTGAAATTGGAAGAATACAAACAGCTGGTGATGCTTTTTTTCAAAGAGATTGTGTATGCACATATTTGGATGTTGCTCAAAATGTTAACAATGCATCTCTAGTATCAATTTCCAATATATGTCGAAAAAAGACACCTGATGGTGAATTACTTGTTGCTAATGGTACACTTTTTAGCAATCAACAACCAGCCAATGGTGTCTATAATGAAACAATTGGTTATACTCATCAAATCGCTTCTTATAATATTATTGTACTACAAGAAAACGAGTACAGTGTAGAATATGATTGTGTCGAAGAGCTTGGCATAACGAATTACTGTGTACATGTTCTATCACGTCAGTCAACACTAAATCAAATGATGGTAGACAATCTTCTGAAAATTGCACAACAATATGATTTAAATCCAGAAAAACTCGAGTTTATCTATTCAAAACAACAGAATTGCACATATAATCGATAGACACAATTTTTCTCACGACTTTTCTTGATATTCAATCAATTCAATCAAAGATAAAAACTAAATTTTCAATTTCAATCTTCTAATATCTATAATTCATGAATAATTAAATGCAACATATAGTATCTTGAGAGTGAGAGCTTTACTACGGTACTACACATACAGCGAAGTAATTACCATTAATGGAGACGAAACTGATTAGAGGGAAAGAGAAAATGAACGTGAATTTAAATTTATTATGACATAAAAAAAGAATAATTTATTTAACGGTATGAGTAACAAACATTTCGAGAAGGTGATGATATGTTAGAATCGAAAAAAATATTTCAATGTATTATTGTGTTTAAATAACTTTTCGTCAGTTGTCTATTTTGTCTTGTGACTGTCATAATACTCATATCTGCTTCAGATACATACCATCGTTGTCTAAAATGTCGAGGTAATATGCTAATCATTGTTTTTCGAAATGTTTGTCGAAATAGTTGAGATGTTATTATAGAAATATAAAATGATTTGGCATTATTTAGATAAAAACAACTATTTGAAAGTCGATAAACTAAATTAATAATTGCTTGTTGTTCAGGAGTTCTTGTATTTTCAGATGAAATATAGTAATATGCATACATAGTCATCCATTGTAATGAAAAGAAAGCTGTTACTAATACTTGTGCAAAGATCATTGTCATAAACTGTCGACGAGATTGACGAAAATTTGTTGTTGTTGTTCCACCCTAAAATAAAAAACATCATTATTTATTATTTGAGATAAATCATAATGAACTTACAACTCGTCGACGACTATTCCGAACATTTCGATAAGTAAGTAGAACAAAAATAAGCATTGTTAATGGATGCCCAATACCATTGAAAGTAATATATAAAATACTATTAATCAATGGTTGTGTTGGTATACATCCAACATTATTTACATAACCATAGAGAGTAATGGCTCGCAATGAAAAAAGACAACTGATTAGAATTGTGATAAGAATTAATAATGGGACTATTTTCAGTCGATGTATACGACTTATAAATGATGTTGATTGACATGTACATGCAAATCGATCAATAATAGACATTAACAAAAAATTTATTGATAAATGAGGAAAAAATGCAAGAGTGTAGTAGTAAAATTTACACATATTAGGTGATTTGATCCATGGAATATAGATTTGAAATACTCCGCTCAGATAAATTGGTAAAACATCAAGCAGAAGAAATATAATATCAACAATTGAACCACAAAATGAATAGATACAACATGTATTGGATCGAAGATCAGGATGAAGATATGTCAAAGCATTACCAACAAATCCAATTGAACCAAAAATAGTGAATACTGCTAGAAGATGTTGTACAAAATTTTTCAATAAAAGAGTGAGAATAAGAACCGTATTTGATACTTCTGTTGTAGTAACTATACTTGCTGTTGATGTATTGTTGAATGACATGTTAATATTATTGATTCTGTTCAAATGAATTATATGTAATAAATATGCATACTACAATTTTCTTTTATATACCATTTACTGCTCTATATTTCTATTCTATTCGAAAGTCGTTTAAGGCTTTAATCAATGTAAGAGAAAATCATACGGAGATGTTATCGAACAAAATGACGTTCATCGAACATATTATTTTAAGAAATTGTTGATGTCAAAGATCATTCAGTGGGATTGTTAATCTGAGAAACAACTGTCCCTTTTAGTCTCATTCGCTAACAGAATTATTTTCTCTTTCGTTGTATAACGCAAAGAGAAAGATAATGAATTAATTTCTTAAGGGTGACTACTTGCAGCGTAAAAGCAAAAGACTGTCTGTCTAATTTGATGTACTCGTTCTGTTGGAAACCAACAGTATGCAGATTTCCTAAAACAGAAATTTCCAAAATTTTCCCAATCTAACTACTACCACAATATATAACTCAGACATTAATACAGAATAACATAACATAATATCAGGAATTTTCCGAAATTTCTCAACCAAATTAGGAAAAGATTAAGTAATCACCCATCACAAAATCTAATACCGGCTGAATGTTTTATAGAAATTACAGAGAAATCTTAGCAAATTCGTTTGATTTTGTTATTCTGTGTAAATGTATTGATAGTTCTAGTAAATTTGGAAATTGCGGACGTTTCTTTTTTCGGAACTCTGCACATACCTCCATATTGATCGAATAATGTTTGTCTAATTCATTTCTATTTTAGGATGTACTTGAGTAATGTTTATCCTTTCACGAGTTCCTTGACCAGAGCATTTCAGACATAAAACATAAATTAATTGTTGACGGAATCTTTTTGATACGCAAATATAAATGTAAAATGAACTCTATAATCCATATATTAAATAGTATTATTTTTTATATTTAATCAATTTTGAATACTTACGGCAAAATGCATGTTGTATAAAAGAGTTGTAACAATTTGAACGAATCTTAATATATCACTTGACATTCCAGTGATTAAATTAAAAATCATATATACAAGATATGGTGTAACAAGCAATATATCACAACAAGCTTGAATAAGAACTATGACTGTCATTTGTTTGTCTAATTCTCGACGAACTAATGGAACTGTTCGATAAGCAATATTTTGAATATTTCGATAGGCTAAGAATCCGAAAAAGATAATGATCAAAAGTGGGAAACCTGTTGCACAGATAGGTAGAAAAAATGTTCTAAAATACAATAGAAAAACTTGATTTCTGATTGTACAAATCCATTTTCCTGTTTCTAAGACAGAAACATGACCATAATAAATAAGAAATGGTATTCCATGTAAAAAATAAATAATCATAATAAAAACTATAATATATCGAGCTAGTTTTATATTATTAAATCGATGCCAACGTGGATTCGAGCATGTAGCAAGATATTGATCGATAATAGCTAAACATACAAGTAAATGATGTTGATAGACAAAATTGATATATAAAATAAAGCATTTTGCAATAAACCAATGACAGTGATGTCCAATCAATTTGAAATCCATTCTTCATAGTATAAGTCAATGGGCCAGTAACTATTTGCAAAATATTAACTGTTGACATAATTGTTAAATAGAATGCACATGAACTTTCTCGAAATGTTTTCAAACTAAGAAAAACAAATGAGAACTAAAATATTACCGAGAAGACCAGAAATAAATAAACTAGTACCAATATAAATAACGATTTGTTGTGATAGATAATTTAAATAAGAAAATGTCACATTAGACATTGTTGAATGTGTGATTAACAATGTAGATCTACGGATAAAAGTATATCTAGATATTTTCTTTCGATATCAACTAATTCGATTAATACCAACAGAAAAAAGAATCTTTGTTTTATTTACAAAGAGGACAATTCATGCAGATATCATTTTTTTACATAAAAGAAAAGGTTCCATTTTTTTCGTCGAATGTCAGGAGAAATTATACTACAGAATGAATGTTTAGAATAAATGCATCTATTACTTCTCTAAAGATTATCTTTATTAATAATTAGCGATATAAAAGTAAATTGAATAACATTAATGTAGTTTGATGAATAAAAGAAAGATTTTTGATGGTTTACTTGAATGTGCTTGTACTTATACTTAAGTTCTATTTTACTTAAGTACAGTGAAATAAGTACATTTTCGATACTTTCGGTAAAAAAAATATATATATATTCAATAAGCATATCGCTCGTATTTAAATTGATAATTTGGCGAAACTTCATCATTCACCGATATCTATAACAAAATGGTACATAAATAATCCCGACAACAGTTGTGAATAAATTTCCATAATTGTATTTTGCATTTGATTCATATTTAATTATTCTAAGCAGAGAACAAATGTAACATCTTATATGGTGAGAAAACATTCGATTTCATTTCGAAAGAAACGAAGTTTTTTTGTTTATTTGGTGCCGAAGAAGATGATGCTCTTGAAAACGAAAGCAGTCAATCATCAGATCTGAGTTCTAAGCAAATAGAATGTAATGATAAGTTTCTTTCAATACATTATAAAATATGAATTAGCGGGACAGCATTGTTCAAGTAATGGAATCTTTTTCCGACTTTTTTTTTATCAACCAATGATTATTATGAGATCTTGTCATATCTGATTATCACCGTCTTTCTGAGAATGAGATCAAGATAATTTTACGTAAAATATCTGATTTTCATCTTTTTTTGAGCTCTACATCCTTTTAATAGGAACTCTTATATCTCAATTATTTTCATTGTAGACAATGTTCGACATTGAACAAACTTGATGAATTAACGAAAAGTATTGCGAAATCAAACGTTACCCGATAGAACAGCGCTACTATTTATTCGATGAAATCAATAAAGATTGTAATAATTTACCACTACATTTGTCGGAGGGAAATAACATAGCAATAACTAAATCGAAGAAAAAAAATGATTTGTTTACGAAGATATGCATATGTGCTGGTGGAAATGGTGCCTTCGTTATAAATCCTGTAACGGAAGTAAATACTTATTTCAATGATCAGTTCGATCAGAATTTTCTCATAAACGAACTCGTTTGAATGAATAACTATTTACTAATTTAGTGTTTTTGAAAGTCAATCAAGCTTTTCTTTGAAGTGATCTATTATCTAATATTTTCAAATCTCTTCATTTGGACTGTCAGATGTTTTATTTTAGTTTATTCTATTTGGTTTCCGAAGAAAAAGTTGTTTGCTTTTCAACTACTTTTTCTTATTAAATAAAATGACTTATTAATTATTCATTATAAACTTTTCATAATTTTCCATTGCCAAGATTCAAGAAGTGCTATCGAACAAGAATTTAACGGTGAAATTCATTCACAAAAAAAGATTCTAATTGGTTGCATTTTCAGTAAATGTACTAATGCTTGAAAATTTGCTTACGTACTTGAGTTTCCCGAAGTGAAAGTACGAAAAGTCCTAAGTAATTAATTGAGCATCCAATGTCTGGTAGTATATAAACCTTGTTATCTTGACACGTGCGAACTTTATCGAATACTGTTTATTATTTGACTTTGAAAATGTTAAAACAGTTGGACAATATTCTACGTACATTTATTGACAACATATAGTTAATAGAGTCAACTCGGTCCTTTCTTTTTAAACATGAATGATGTAATTAAAAAATTTATACGCAATTCACACGTAAACGAGAGTTTTTTTTATAATATAGACCCTATTGATATACATGTGCGTCATTATTTTATTTTAATTAGTTTGCGTGCCATCAGTAGATGCGTGTAGGCTCTTTAATAATTTTCTTGTATGATTTCATCTGCTACACATAACAAATGACAAATAATGAATAGATGTATTATAAAAAGTCATGAAAGGTTTTTTTATTTGACAATTTGTTTCCATTAAATTTACTATTTATTCAGAAGCGCAATGTCTTCATCAGTCCATGATCTCAGCACAATTCTGAATACTATTCAACAAACACTTTATCGTTATGTATTATTAACAATTATACTATTTGGTACTATTGGAAATATATTCAATCTCATTGTTTTTCTTCAACCATATCTTCGTACGAATCCATGTTCAATATATTTAATTGCATACACGATTGCTAGTATATGTTGGCTCAATTTTACTGGACTAACAGCTTCATTAAACTTTGGATTTTCAATCGATCTTGGTACACAATCAGTAGCAACTTGTCGTCTTCGTACCTACATTGTTTATGTACTCATAAATTTAATGCCCGATTTTCTTATTTTGGCTGCAATAGATCGTACGTTTATTACTACAAGAAAACTTTCTATTCGTCAATATAGCACAATTAAAGTAGCTATTTATTCTATATGCAGTGTGTTAGCATTTTGGATATTATTCAACATTCCAGCTTTGTTTTACACCGATATTGTTCAAATGTCAACAGGAAAGACAATTTGCATCCCATTACCAACTAATCCTTTTAGTAATTTTATNTTTATATTCTTTCCAATTAGTTACGGACTTCTGCCACCAGTAATANTAGTAACTTTAGGGTAAATTTTCTAGTTTTTTCTTTTAAATAAAAGAGCTTAAAATATTTTTTGTTCTAGATGTATTACGTTGACTAAACTAGTACGTTTAAAAACGAAAGTTTTGCCTATAGAAGCACTATCTCAATTTCGTATAAAAACCAAAGAACGACAATTGATTTTTATGCTCTTATCACATACACTTCTTACAGTCATATGTCAAATTCCCACAACTATTTATCAAATTTATGCTATCATAACACTTAATTATACCAAATCTTTGGAGAGACAAATCGTTGAATTATTTTACTATAGTACAGCTAATCTTTTTCTAGTCGTACCAACCTGTTTAAGTTTCTATATCTATTTTGCAACAACAAAGACGTTTCGAAAAGAATTTCAAAACGTTGCCAAAAAATTTGTACACTTTTTAACTGCACAAAATTGTTCATTATGATCATTGTTTTGCACCTAGATAATTAATTTAGAAATAAATTAATATTAGCGCAGTGGTCGTAATATTTTGAAATGAAAACGATGCATTTGAGAAACCATTGATTTCTGTAATAAACTTGCCTTCTCATTTTTCATGATAATTTATTCGACATCGTTGATTACTGATAGAATCTATTTAAATATTAGTGTTCATTAAGTAAAATTGTAAATATACTTTTTGAAAACGAAAATAGAAACGTTGACTGATCAACAGTAATTTCGTCAAAATTGGCCGATTCATTTTCTTATTTCGCTGCTACTGATTTCAATAGTATATGATTAACACGATATATAATCATAAGACTTGGAAGAGCTTTTTCGTATATTCAAAGAAAAAATAGACTTGAGTTTTTTTTTGATATTGCAATGATGTCAATCACAAGAATTTATTGATTAAGAAATAGAAAAGAAACATGAATCAATTTATGTTTTTAGAAAAAAATGTTCTTCTTGTATCGATGATTACATCGAATAAACGATTTAACTTTGAAGTTCTTCTTTGTCGAAGATATATTCACCAAGACCAGAACCAACACGTTTCAAGTTAGTAATATAATCGGCATATTGTTTGATTGATTTCACTTGTTCATCGAGGAATTCTTCTTCGATGTAATCGGTAAGATGAGGATCACTAAACAAGAATGTATATATTTAGTAATTAGAATTAATTTTATTGAAAATAATTACTTGTATTTATTAGCCGATGCATGTAAATCAAGTAATGCTTGATAAACATCTTTTTCCAATTGTAAAGCTGCTCCATGAGCTTCAAGTGGTGAACTCCAACTTTGTTGTGTTGGTTTCTAGATATTGAAAAAGATAATCAATTTCTTTTGTCTTATTTTTCTAATCAACTAACTTTGACATCAAGAAGAACGATTGTACCACCACGTTTATTTTGATATTCCATTAATTTATTGGCATGTTCGTTTTCTTCTTCAGCCATTTCTTTGAAATATTTGGAATGACCTTTCAATGCAACATCACTTCGATCGAAAAAATGAGCCATAGCCGTATATACATAGCTAGCATATAATTCCAAATTAATCTGACGATTGATTAAACCTTCATTATCTTCATGATAATTGCTAAACAGAATAACGAATAGATTTTACATCGAATATTATAAATGTGAAAAATCTTACTATCGGACAAGATTTTGCGAAACATTTTTGGTTTCTGTCGACATGTTTTCAATGTAAAATTGAAGAATAAATTTTCACAGAAAAATAGTAGCGTTATGTAAAGAGAAATATGACTTGTAACGAACAGTCACTGCTGCTGCAAAACAAACCAATTCACGAATGAGAAAAACAANGATTTGCTTGTCTTTTTATACGCGAAAAAAGAAATGGAAAGATAAGATAAAGAAAATTCTTAACCCTTTATTTATCTCTCTCTCTCTCTCTCTCTCTCTCT
>JGI26532J50257_10001253_pt1 | contig 12215 bp, 10 predicted proteins | sample ThiBiot_500_plan_FD_50257 | JGI IMG/M metagenome (IMG submission 50257) | reverse complement strand
TGCCGCCGCATCTGCTTCAAGCGCCTCAATAGACAGGTCCGTATAACGGCCGTCCTTGTATAAAATGCGACCGTCGACCATCGTCATCACGACGTCGCAGCCTTGCGCTCGCGCCAGAAACGCTTCGAGAAGCGGCATGTCTTCATCGAGATAGGGCTGGCGCGTGCGGTTCAGCGAAAACGCCACGATATCGGCGCGTTTACCCGACTCCAGGGTTCCAACTTCGTCACTGAACTGCGCGGCGATCGCACCATTGACTGTTGCCATGGCGAGCAATTCATCGACGCCAGGCGGCGGCGGCCCGTTCCAGTTCGGCTCCCGGGCGAGATTGCCCGCGAGCCGCAACTCAGCAAGCAAATCTTCGTCATCGGTCATCGCGCAGTTGTCGGTCCCGACCGCAACTCTCACCCCACGCTGCAGATAGCGCGCCAGCGGCGCAATGCCGTTACGCATACGAATGTTGCCGCCGGCATTGCGGACGACGGTTGCGCCAGTGCGGGCCAGCACATCCATATCCGCGTCATCGACCCAAACACCGTGCGCAACCACGGTTCGCGGTGTCATCGCGCCGAGGCTTTCGAGATGAGCGAACACACCATCCGGATACAGCTCCGCCGCCGCCGCCTTTTGTGCCGGCGATTCGAGGGCATGCAAGTGCATGCCGAGGTCATGATCCCGAGCGTCGTGAGCGATGTCCTGCCACAGCTCATCGGATACCCATTGCGGGCCTGCCGGGCCATAACACAAACGCACCAACGGATGATCTGCAAAGTCCGCTCGCAGACGCGTCATAAGAGCGACGGTCGCGGCGCCGTCTCCAGCGTAGGCAGCGGAAGCTGGGCCGGAGACCCAACTACGCAAATCGTCGGTCAATCCGGCGAGGAAGCAGACCTCATGCGGTGGATAGACCGAGCCGCCACGATCCATCGCGCCGACACACATCGTCGCACGGATTCCGACCGCCTCGTAGGCGCTGATCTGCTCGCGCATCTCCTTCTCGTAGTTGCCGGTGCCATAACTGTAGTTGGCATGAATGGCTGACGTGACACCATTGGCAATCATTCGCGCGGCCGCGAGCTTGGTTACGCGGGTTGCACCGGCAACTGGTCGGTCATCTCCGCCAGCCCTGCTTTTCCCATAGCACCAGGTAACCCCCGGCACCCATGACCAGCAGGCCCATCAGCCAAATGACTCCCTGATCCCTGTAGTCGAAGCCCAGAAGCCACAAGACCAAGGCCCCGGCCAGGACGAGTGCCCAGGGCCACCACCGATATGCCTGCATTTAAACCCCCGCTTTATGCCCGGCGAAATGCCACCGGCTCGGCCAGATATATTCCTGCAACGCAGCGAAGTATCTGGCCATACCGAAATTATTTCGGCTTTAAAGCCGTGGGTCAATAAGCCGATGCGGGTTTGCCTAGGTCATGGACCTACGCCAGCTCTTCGCCACCAACCTGCGTCGCATCAGGCACGAGCAGAAGCTCTCGCAAGAGCAGCTGGCGCACGACGCTGAGATTGACAGGGCTTATGTCAGCAGGGTTGAGCGTGGTGTGACCTATGTAGGGCTTGAGATCATCGGAAAGCTTGTTGACGTGCTCGGCGTCGATCCAATCGAATTCTTCAAGCCGATACCGAAGCGAACACGCCGACGTGCCGACGACTGAGTTCAACGAAAGTCGACTATCCGTCCGGATCGATCTACAGCGCGAACGGCGACACCATCCGCGCTCCGGGTTGCGGCGTACAGGGTGCTTTGTACCGCATCGGGATTGTCTGACACGAACGCATAGTCACGCCAGATCGTCTCTTCCCGCCTCCGGATCTGGATTTTGATATCCGAGCCAGGCTCGCAGCGAGAGAATCCGTACAGGATACCTCGAATGATTCCCTGAAGAAGGGTCACGGTCACCGCCAGAAATGAAATGGACGGGCAGGATCGCTACCCGTCCATGGAGGATCACGCAGCCTTCTTGGACTTTGGTATGGGTCGAAACTTGCTGGCTTGAGTAAACAGCTCGTCGAGCTCACCGGCGCGCACGGCTGCAATCAGGGTGTCGATCACCGCTGGGAGCTTGTCCTTCGACGGGACCGCGATTCCAGCTTTGCCCTTCTCGAACTCGATGGGCTTCGAGCCGAACTTGATCGACATGATGATCTGGCCGGACGGATCAACTTTCCACCAGGGCGGAACCCGTTGCTTGAGAACTACCGGCTGCTTCTGACCATCTACGTCAGCCGTCCTCTGGACCGTCCGGATATAGGTCGGATCTTGGACGAGCAGCTTCTGCTCCTCCACTTGGCGATGAATTTGGCCCTCCGGATATGGACCGGATCGCTGGCGGACCTGGGCATTGCAGTGAAGGAAAGGGACTTCAAGACAGGCATCGGGTTTCTCCATGGTTGGATTGAACCCAGCTCATTTTAACATCGCGTACGCGCTTGTAACTGGCCAGTGTGCAGCTTTTATCAAGTGATCTAGAGGTCGCTCATCATTGTTCTATTGAAGAAAATGTCCTGAGTATCCACCAGATGCAGCGATATGGGTGTGCACCATAGAAAGGAATAGATTACATCTGCGATCATCGATATTCTTTTTGGATCTATAAATTGAACCGTAAGAGCCCCGATAATACTGTCGTCGGATTAAGCCTTTTCCTCGGCGTTGCAGTCACGGCATGGCTTTTCACCGACTTACTGTCATCCGACGCAGGGAATCGAGCTCAAGCACTTGGAAATGTCGTAGGGGCGCTTATAGGCACCGTGGGCGCATTTGCAGTCGCCAATTGGACGCTCAATCGCAGTCTGGAGCAACGCGCCTCAGAGCAGGAGAAATGGATCGACTTGATAGCATCCGATCTTCAAATGCTCGCGATAGCCATTCAAAGCGCAGTAACCCAAGTAAATTTTGCAAGTTATTCTGACGGGCGCCCAACTGCTGGACAGATAGGCCCGACATTTATCCGTCGACTGAAGCGTCACCGAGAACCCTATTTTCCCTGGGATGTACTGAATCGGTCGCAGGTGAGACAGCTTGAATACCTCGAGTTAGCAGTTGACGTATTCCTTGATAGATATCCCGACGACTATCCACTCAACGTGCCTACTGACGACGAGCTGCGTGCACGTTGGAGTCAGTTAGATCACCTTCGAACACAAACAAGCAGTGCTCTTGAACTATTCTCTTACGACTCAGTATTCGCGAAACAACTCAAGGCATTTACTGTCTACGAGTTCGCACCGAATCCTGGCTATCCATACTCTTCAAGATCTGACGAATTTTTCGAACTGATGAACGGAGTAGCGCTAGAGGCGCATAGGATAAACTCAAAATAATTTACTCATTGGCCTTGTCCGAAATCCTATCGATATAGCTGAACTGGTGATACTTGGTCCATTCTATCATCAGTTCGCACAAGCCATTGGTCCAAAGCTACAATTCTCCGGATTGCTCTTAATAGCCTGCTACAACTGGTCCATAAAAAGCCTTCTGAAGCACTCGTATAATCAGATCAATTGTCGCGCTGTACAATCTGTAGATGTTCAAAATAAGAGAATTATATGACCCGAAATCAAATCTTGTGCTAAGAAATGACTTGGCACGAACTCGCTCGACCGACGGCATCGTCGCGTGTGATCAATACTGAGCGGTCTAAGCAGACCTCACCTCAGGTCATCGTCAACCTATTTACGCGCTGGTACGAGCAGATCGGTTTCGACGGGTGCTCAAGTCACAGCGGGCGACGTACATTCATCACGAATGCAGCGAGGAAGATATCGCTAGTAGGTGGTTCACTCCGTGACGTACAGATGCTCGCAGGTCACAGCAATCTGCGGGTTACGCAGCGATATATTGACGGCGACCAAGATGCTCAACGAAAAATCGTTGACCTGATTTGACGGCATGACTGCTTCTCAAGGCCGCCTCTGCTTCATCCCTGTGTTGATCGGTATGCGTTCAACGCCCTTTTCCCAATGAATCCGGCGAATTGAATACTTCGCTTTGCCCCAGAACCCGCCATCGCAAATCGATTTTTACCGAGTAAAAGTAGCGCCGCTCGACATGAGGGTTATCGATGCCAGTCACTCTCACTTTTATCCTCGCGCTCGATACAGGTGCCCCGGATTGGGTAGACCGACATTCGACCGTAAACCGGCTCTGGCTCGCGCTACTGGTGCGGCATCGCGTCGTGAGCCGATGGCGACAAACTCGTTGCCGCTCCCTAGAGCAATGATTCAATCTACACCGGCATCTGCCCATAACGTGCTACCCTGAGTGAAACAACTCCGCTGCATGAGCGGATCATGAAAGGCCTCCGCAGCCAGGTAATGGGGCGAATACTCACGACCGCAGCCCCCACACTGCAGCGGCGATGACCGCAAGCGCGATGATAAACAACACCGAGATCGCTAACGGTCCCTCGGCTTCACCTTCGATCAAACGAAAGATTCTCACGGCTAGTCGCTGCTTATCAGTTGGCATGGCGGAGTCCCCTGAATACCCTTGCGCCGAGAATGGTTGAATCTCACACCACCTCGCAACGCACCCGAACCGTCTGCCGGCCTCCTGGGGTTAACTCAGTCTTGGGTGCGTCAACCGTTACCGGGCTCATTTGAGCTTTTTAACTTATTCTCGATTTATCAATGGGTTGCATCGTTCAAGGAAGGACTCAAGTCTAAGCCCGCAAAATGACGGATTGACCACGTCCGTTTCAACGCCGCGGACCAAGATGTCGCTGGACAGCCAAGACGCTGAAAGCCGAGGTAGCGTTTGTCCGATACCGCATCAGGTAAGAGTATGCCGGGACGGCCGGAGCTGGACACGGCCCTAACCGAATTGGTCACCGGCAACGAGTTGGTGATCGCGGAATGAGACAGTCAACCGGGCCCAGTCCGTCCGCAGATTCTTCGGAAAGGATATCAGGCATTGCGTTGGATGAGGCCCACGCATGTGAGCGAGGTTTTTGTCCGCAGAGAACAAGCAAGTATTCAATGCGGCGCTCGCCATATAAATACTAGTACAAAATCGTCGATAACCATTTCTTACGTTTGAGTCTGGCCGACGACAGAGCCTTGAGTTTAAACTTCATTTTGACGAAGCGGTTTGAGATGGCAGATTCTATTGAACAACTAAAGCAATTAGCAACACAGAGATTGTCGCACCTGCAATCTTTGATCCGACCAGACCTCGGTTCGCACAAACGTATCAAGTTGCAGCGTGCGGGCTGTGGTAATTCAGGCTCGCTCTTGCATGACGATGTTTCAGCGCAGCACGCCAAACTCTTGTTCGATGATTACAAGAATCTTTTTTCTGAAAAGGCGAACGACCAACTGCGCTTTATAACCATCCTCCACAGCGTCACAAGTCCGACGCTTGAAAGCGTGATCGATGCTGCCTCCAGAATGGAGCGAGAGATCAATCGCGCCGTGGGTCAAGCAGGTGTTGCGTGTCTCGGCGCCACGGAGATCGAAGTCGTCAATTTAAAGCTCTTGGAAAAGATCAAGTCGTTGTCGGACAATGAAGCCCGTAAACTCAACGTGCTTCAGAACATTAGTGACTGTTCTGATGTTGATCCTGATTGTGGTGTAATGATCCATTTCCATGGAATTGTGGTGAGTAACTCGTCACTACGAAACAAAGAGCTTCGTTCCGCGCTTACCAACGTCGAGGATTGGGCACGATCACCCTACCAGATCGAGCTCAAGAACCTCTTCAGGAATAAGACGATCACGCAAAACCTGGAGAAAATCGCCAGTTACGTTACGAAAGGCGGGAACGAGAACCTTCGCTACAACGCGGGCTTTGGACGCGACCTTCCGGAGGATACCGATGCCAGAATCTGGCGAGCGGGAACCGGCAGAGCCGATGAAGGGGGCGAAACCCTTACCGATGAGCGAGCACTAACCCTTCACGAGATCGCCCTGCTCGATCGCATCTGGATTGCGCTTATGAGCAGGCGACCCGACATGCGCGGGTATTTGATCGAGAGTTAGGGCGTGAGCCCATAACTTCAGAGTAGTCGGCAGACATCCACTTTGGTTCGCATTTCGAACTCAGCGTGAGATCCGGAAAGTGCCAACAATGGATTCTACTCAGAATCAAGGAACCGGACCATCATCGCGCACAGCGCCGGCGACAACTTCCGTGAAGCTACGGGAGCCCGAGGTGGATTTCGTCCGCCTTGAACCACCCATTTGCCAGCAGTTGACTTCTCACGCGCTCAGGACTTTCGGCGTAAGCGACTAGGGCGAGCGAACGCTCGGCGCGGCTACACGTGACGTAGAACAAACGTCTCGTCGAGGCGGTCGTGGTGTCCTCCGCACCACCGCCGAAAAGCTTGTCGTATTTGAACAGGAAGCCTCTCGCTTCATGATCGTCCATGATGACCATCACCCTCGGGAATTCGAGACCTTTCACGCCTTGATGGGTATCGAAGCGTGCCTTGCGTCCGACGTATTTTGCGTAGGCGCGAGCCTGACGAAAGGGGACCTCCAAAAACGCCGCAACCCCCTTATCTCGATCAGTGCGTTTGTCCACTTCGTCGTCATCCGCTCCGTCAGTGACGGCGCCGGCCAGAGCAACTTTAATGAGGTCAGGCAGGACAAAGAGGCTCGTATCCGCGACATTTTGCGCGACTTCGCGGAACGTTGCAGCCGGATTCCCGTCGAGCAGTCCCACCATCGCATCCACTGCGGCCTGAGCCTTGGCGAGTTGCTCTAGCTCGTCCTCAGCTTCTTTCAACGCCATCGCACTCACCAGTGGTGATGCGGCGCGTACTATCCTCGCGACGGCGAACTTGTCGTCTTTGGCATCCCAAGTCGGGAGTACCAAATTTGTGAAGAAATTGACCAGCGGAAGTGACCCATCGAGCAGCGCAGTACGGAATTGCGAGATAGGATAGAGTGCCGCCAGCAGATCGTCAAAACCCATCCTAAGGGCTGCCATTCGGTGCTCAAGGATGAGCACTTTGACCGCATCCTCATTCTCCCAATCGGCATCGGCCGTGAGAACCGCCATGTGCGCGCAGATCGCTTGCTCGGCCGTGGCCTTGTCTGTTGTTTCGGACGGTAGCACGAACATCTGGACGCAGCCCTCCGGAGCCGTGCTGCGAGGAATCTGGACCTGCCTGTCGGTAGCTTCACGAACCTTGTTGATGAGTTCGATAACGCGACGCGGGCAGCGGAAATTTATCTTTTTTGTTGGGGTGGCCCAATCCACAGGTAGGCTCTCCCCTAAGCCGGGCTGACCATCTCCGTAGATACGCTGCATCATATCGCCAAAAAGGCCGACGACGATTTCGCCCCTATGAGCAGCCTGGAAGGCGAACAGGGCTTCCACAATGTGCCGGTTAGTATCCTGACTTTCATCGACAAGGATGTAGGGATAGCCATCGCGCAGAATCTCGCGCAGCGTCTCTTTCGTTCGCACAAAATCGCCGGCAAGCTTAAGTACCTCTGCGTGATTCAGAGAATCTCGCCCGCGGTTATCGATGTCAGGGCTGTAGACAAACTTCTTGATGCTATCGAGCATAGCGAGGCGCCGTTGTTTGAAGGCGATGTCCGCTAGACGCTCTGCGGACGCCTTCGTACCCGTGCGCCCCTTTGCTTCCTTCGCTTGCAGCTCCAAAATGTCAGCGTTGAGTTCCACACGAAGCCACTCGCGGATGTCGTGGTTAAACCCTTCAATCAGCGTCCAGGCGAAGCTATGGATCGTCGAGACCGCGATTACCGGATCAAACTGCGTTCTGCGGACAATCTCATCGCGCGCCGCTTTTGTATAGGTGATGACGGCGACCCGTTGGCCACGCATCCTCAAGCTCTTTCCTACCAAGCCGCGCAGATGATCGAGAGCACCCACTAGCGAGCGTGTCTTGCCCGATCCGGCACCTGCGAATAGGAAGAAGCTCTTCGGTGATTTTGGGTCTAAACACGCCTTAATCTCAGCATCCACGTGGAGGTCAAGGTCATCATTGTCCACGAGCGTCGCCAGGCTCATGTTGCAGCAGCCTTCGGAGCAAGGTCTGCATCTTTGCGCTCCAATTGCTCCTTCAACCACAAGAGCCCATGTTCGATGTATGCAGGCACTTTGAGCTTCTGGACGTCCTCGCTGAAGAGCAGATCCATCGCAAACTCAGCCTTGTCGCTCTTGCCAATCTCGGCTGCCACCAGTGTCGCGAGCTCGACGTCGCTCTTTGCCTGCTCGATAATCGTCTGGAACTTGCCAGCCAGACCCGTCGCCTTCCGATCCTTGAAGAAATCGAAATTCTGATAAAGCAACGCGTCTTCGAACGTGTTCGCGAGAATTTCCGTCTCGACGGCTCCAATCTTCACTTTGGTGCTGATCTGATAGGCCGCCCGAACAGCGTATCCATTCGGGTGCGCCAGTGCTTTGTCCTGCTCTTCCAGCTTGATGAGCGCATCGACCGACGTCTCCTTGGGCGCCCAGGTACGCAAAGTTTCATTGCGCGCCTCAAGGCCCTTACCGAGCACTGGCGTTTCGGCCTTTTGCGTCGTCGGATCTTTCGCGTCGAGATCGGTGATGATGAGCGTCGTCAGTCCAAGCGCATCAACGAGACCTTTAAATCGATGTGCGTGGCTGCCGCCAACTTCCAACCATGTGATGTAGCAACTGCGAAGGTATTCGAGCACGTCGTCCTCTCTCACAAAGTGCGGTACCAAAATTCGCTCAGCACTCCCTTCGATGAAGACGGCTGCGTCTGCGAAGAACAGGTCACAGTGCGTGGCCTTCAAATAGCGCGTCACAAACTTGGCTGTCCGATCCGGCTTGCCGAAAACCGAGGAGAGATTGACGACGCACGCGGTCGGCGTCTTGCACTTCTTAGTCGGCGGAAGGCGGCGGAAATATCGAAGAGCGGCGAAATCGCAAGCGTGAGCAACGTGGCTGGAATGCGTACTCACCACTAGCTGCGTGCAGAAAGTCTTTGAGCCACCGAGCGCAGGATCGTTTCGAAGGACATCGTAGGCGTGCTTGATGAAAACCTGCTGCACCTGAGCGTGGAGATAGGCTTCTGGCTCCTCCACGAGCACGAGGTGTAGGGCTGGAGGGGGTTTTGCGTCAATTTGAGACGCACTCGCTTTGCCAACGCGCATCCATGCATCGCGATAGCTCATGAGACCGAAAACCATCGACACGAGGTTTTGGTATCCCAGCCCATTCGAGTCTTCAGGCAGGCGATGGACGAGCCCGTCGCTGGAGGCAGGAACCTCATATTGAACCGCGGAGTCGTGGCTCAAGCCGTCCTGAAGTCTCAGCTTGGTTGCGATCTTCAGCTTGGGGTCTGAGATGCCAGGATAGCCAAGCTTCTGAAGCTCCTTAAGGGCTTTCTCAAACGACTCGGAAAGCCGCTCATCGAAGACCTTTCGCGCGTTATCCAAGGCCTCCATCGCCTTGATGTCTGAGAGATCCGGCGCGTCCTGCCAGTCGAGATGATTGTCGTAGTAGGAGCGCAATTGGGTTGAGAGGCGCCGGGCGCCTCTGGATTCACCGCCCACCTCTTCATGCTGAACACGGGGCGTCGTTGGCGAACCAAAGCCGCGCTGCGCGCTGATTTCGTCGATCTGAATAAGTCCGTCCAGGGGATTACCCTCAACGGCTTCCAGGCCTTCCGGTAACTCCTGCATTGAAGCCATGCCGTTCTGGGGGGGAGCCAGCTTCGCGGGATCGAGAATGTAGGCTTTGAGCTTGAAGAAGGAGCGCACGCGCCGATCTAGGAAGTCGACCAGATTAAGTGGCCATAGTTCAAGCTGAGGAGGATCACCTTTTCCTTCAGCCGCCTTGACCGCTGCGGCCGTCGTCTCCCTAGCCTTAATTCGTGCAGCGACAAATTCCTGTTGGAACTTTGTAGGCTCATCAGGTTCGTAGCGCAGGCGAACGCCGAGGGGGCCGGATTTCCAGTCCAGTGTTGGTAGGAGCTTCTGCACACGATGCATCTCGCCTTTTCCCACGTGCAGCCACACATCAAGCTGTGGAAGATACCTTGTGAGGTTTGGAGCGGGGAGCGGTTCCCCGGTCTTGAGAGCGGCCTCCCACGCCTCTCCTTCAACGTTCAGCGCTTGCCAATGAGCAAGGCTAAAATCGTTGATTGAAAAGCTGCGGGGATCGACGAGAAAACGACGGAGCGCAGTCATCGCGGAAGTCTTCCCGCTATTGTTTGCGCCCACGAACACAGTCTTCTCGGGTTCAAATGCGACCCGGGTAGCTACAAGTTTTCTGAAATTGCCGATTTCAACTTTGGATATATGCATGGTTCCCCCGCGCGCATTCTAGTGCTGACACGAGGGAACAATCAACCAACGCGTTTATTATCGATCACTTGCATCCTGAGGATGCTGTTATCAATGCTTCACCCCTTGAAGCATGGGCCAACATCCAACAAACGCAAGTTCGTATCTGGATCGCGCTCGAAACTTGATCGAATGGTTATTCAACAAGATCAGGCAGTTGGCGCGTCGTCCCCGATAGGCAAGCTGACAGCTTACCATCAGCGTTCGTCAAACTCGCATCACACAAGTTTATAATTGGCCGACCGTAGTAACGAGTTGCAGACAGCAAATACCCATAGAAAACAGCAACAACAGACAATCAACAGACTGATATCAACGAACAACAATAACCACCTATCAAGTGTTATTCAGATACTTCTTCCTACCTGCTTGCCAGTCCAATCGAGCAATCAGCGTTCTTCTGCCGGATCGTGAACTTCCCCCGACGATACCTGCCCGTTGATAAATTCCGGCGATGAAACGTGTCATCGACGCGGCAGTCATGTGGCCTCCCCGTTGCGACTCGAACAGTGGAGCCTGATCGAACCGGCTCACATGGGGATCTAGTTTCTCGCGATAGTCAGCGAGAAGAATACGAAGCTTGCTTGAGTGCACGGTCACAGCAATAGAGCTCACCGTACGAGTCTTGGTGTACGCACGCCGGACTTCCAGGCAATCACGTACGATCCCATCTGGATGATAGACATTGGCCCATCGGAGTTCGGCCAACTCACTTGCGCGAAGACCAAGCTCAATCGAGAGAGCGATGACGAGTTCAGCTCGGTCTACGAACCTGCCGCATTGTCGTGCTGAACGTAGGAGGGCTTTGATCTCATCGGGGCCCAGGAGGGCGGCTTGTCCAGTCGTTCCCTTAGGTCGGCCTCGTATCCTTCCACCCATAGACCCGAAAATATTTGGCGAGCAGAATCAGTACAGGGCTGGAAATCTTCAGGAATCGATTTGTTTCAGACGAAATAATACAAGTTTCCATCCGCACAATATTGAGGGTCAAAATGTGGGATACCCAATAACCGCAACGACAAAACATCTTTTTTAACAAATGTTTATGGGGATGATCTGGCGGAGAGAGTGGGATTCGAACCCACGGTACGGTTTCCCGCACACACGCTTTCCAAGCGTGCGCCTTAAGCCACTCGGCCATCTCTCCGGTCGCTCTCTCATGACGGGGCAGGCCGACTTTTGCAAGAGACTGCTGTGCCTACCGTGTCGATTTCCGCAACCAGTTGAAGTTTTTCATGATTTATCAGCCTGCGGGGCCAAGGCGCGACCGTGATAAGCTCGAAGAAAGCCCGCGGCTGCTCCCGCAGCCGGACGGGCGCAGGAGGTCATGCATGCTTCGTCGCGCGGCGCCGATATGGATGGTCCTGACGATCGCAACCGTCGGTGCACTAACACCAGCGGCAGCGCAGGTGTGCAGCCGGGTTGGCCCAGACATCACCTGCAATGACGGGCGGCGCGGCATACTGTCGGGAGACGCCATTGTCTGGTCGGACGGCACGCGCTCGAGCGCTTCACCGCACCCCAGCGTCATTATCGGCAACAAGGCATCCGTACACGTCGGCCCGGGCGTGTTTGTCGGCAAAGGCGGCGGCTCGGTGCCGCTCGACGATCCCAACGCACCCAACAAGACGCGCTGCGCCATCCTTGATGGCGTGTCCTACTGCTATTGAGAGAACCGCGCTCGCAGCGTGTCCCATCGTGCCAAGGCTGGCACGCACTTCGCCATCAATGCATGGCGGTGGAGTGCAACTGGCTTTGAATGCTCTTGAAATGATCGAGCCGCTCGATGGCGTGATCGAGCTCGGAGCCTTCGTGCTCAGCCAACTTGGCTTCCATCGCCGAGATTGTTTCCGCGAATTGCGCGCGGTCCAACTCCTCGAACGAGGTCGCGACGTCCGCCAGCACCGTGAGGC
>JGI26532J50257_10001211_pt1 | contig 12384 bp, 11 predicted proteins | sample ThiBiot_500_plan_FD_50257 | JGI IMG/M metagenome (IMG submission 50257) | reverse complement strand
TCTCTCTCTCTCTTCTTTTTCAATATAGAAAATTTCTTTATTTTATGAAATAATCTCAAAATCTTGAATATCTACATTTTCAATGAATTTTACTCGTTCTCGATCGATAATCTCTTGAGTCAACGCATTGGTAACCATAATCGTATCGTCACATAGTCGATTGATATAACTAAATATATGTTTGCCACTATCAACAGCCGACCAAGCTGAAACACCAGCTGATATAACAACGCCAATGCCAACTGTCGCAACAGTAAAAGCTACGCGTGCTGCACCCGATGCTGCCGTAGCTGCTGGTAAAGCTACACGAAGAATATCTTCGGCAAAGCCACTGCTGACAACAAGAGCCGTTCCCGCAGTTCGTCCCAACCATTTCGTGTCGATTTTCGAGTTACTTTGTAGTTCTCTGATTTCGACAGTTTTTTCGAAGACAGAAGTTTGTAATTTATAATTATAAATCACAAGATGAAACTGACTGAGATACTGTCGAAGATGTTCGTCGATGCCAAATGCATCGCGAAGACTATCACGCGAAAGATATCGAGGTAATTGATCACCGAAAGGAATGATCGATGCAAAACCAGCAGCGATCTTGTATTTCATGACATTGAGAACGTAACCTCGTCGGAAACACGTGTTAATCGCTCGAGTAACAACTCGATTGGCGAGCGCATGAACACGAAATGAACAGGGATTGAAAGCAAGTCGACTGAGTTCATCGAGTAGAATCGAATAATCAAATGATTCTTCGCGTAATAAATCGGCAGCGTCTTCATTCGCCGGAAGATAATCACAAGCAATGAGATAGACATGATGTGATTCGAGTGCATATTTCGAGTGTAATCGCTCGAGAATTTTCGATTCATATTGATGTCGATGTCGATGCTCGATTTGAGAATAATTGAAACCGGTTAATTCATGAAAATTTTCAAGATATTCAATATCCATTTTCGATCGAACAAGAACACATTTTCGTTTGAGAATCTCTTCAATATAGACAATCCATTTATTCTGTTCGTCAGTTAAATCACGATCGTAAACGAGCACATAGATATCACAATCAGCTTTATGAATTTCGAGAATATACGCGTCTTCATCGGCAACTGTCGTTTCACTGCCTTGAATATCGACAAATGTTGCAAATGTTTTTCGTTTCCTATCATCGGGATCGATCAATGGTTCTTCTCGATCGAATTGCAATGGGAAATAAGTACTTCGTTTATTCGAAACAGGCGCAGCATTATCATCAGTCAATGATTGTATTCCTAATAAACAATTAATCAACGAACTTTTGCCCGTACTTGTATAACCGATAACGCCGATCTTTGTTCGAGCATTCATATATGGATTTATCCATTGGCTCATCAAATCTTTTTCGATTAATTGAAATAAATCAATTAATTTCGGTTGAAATTCATCAGCTCGACCTTGATGATGCATCCATTCGTTAATTTTTGCATTGGTTTGTGGAAACAAACTCAAGTATTCTGCTTCAGCTATTTCGAATTGTAATCGTTCACATATGCTGAGATAAAATAGACCAATATCTTTCGCATGATTACTTTCTGAAATGAGGCCTTGATAAATTGATTTACATTCTTCGAGTGAATGGCTTGTTTTCTCTTGTAAATAACGAATATTCTTCGAAAACTGATCGACGAAATATTCTGTCGAAAGGCCGGACTGTGTTTGACTNCAGAAGCGTTTATACAAACGAATTAAATTCGACAAATGTTTTCGTCGACAATCGATATCGGTAATTAACTCTTCATGAGTACAATCTTTTGTTATAAGTTCACGTGTATGTTCAATATCATATTTTTTTATGCAATTCTCCCATAATTGTTTGATGAGACTTTGATTTTCTTCGGGAAATGTATTCTTTTTATAGGTTTGCAAACAAAACATGCATTGAAATGGTTGATCAACACCGTTATAAGTTCGAATCTGATGCAAACATTGTGCACAAAATTGACGGCCGCATTTAATATTCAAACATTTACAAGGTATTCGTTCGAGTTGAATACCAAATGGTGAAAAGCAAGTTATACATCTCTCATTAACCTAGAATAAATCGGTTTTCAGCAAAAGAAAAACATTTCATCGAATCATACCAACGGATCNTTTGAGTTCGACATACTATTATTTAATGAAATTCAAAAAAAAAGAAGGATTTTTCTTTTGCTACTATTATCTATTACGTCTTTTGTTATTATCTTTTNTATGAATCATGAAATTNGATTCAGCACGGGGAANATGAATAAAGTTTATTTACTTNTTCTCTACTTTAGACAAACAAANATCAGAGGAGTAACTCGGAAGGAGATAGAAGAAAAAGAAAAAAAGAGAGAGTTCAACTAAAGCATAATTGATATCTACGCTGTTTGTTCCGCTTCTAAAGAAAAACAACAACAACGTTTCAATCGAAATGAATTACAAATTGATTGAGTTTTTACTAGCTGGATAGACTTGATCAGTCAATTTTCCACCTTGCCATTTGTTGACACGTACGTATGATTCTTCACGTTTCAAAGCTTCTTTAGCTACNCTGGATTTCAAACAACGACGAAGTGTACGGGCACAAACAGCCGAATATTGAATATAACTAAAAAGAATTCGAGGATTTCTTTTTGAAAATACGAATTTCANATCAATACGAACTTTAAACCAGCTAAACGCCAATACTGCATAGTTTTTCTTGTCTTTTCAAAGAATCGAATACTCAGCAAGCAAAAGAAGAAGAAAAAAAACAACAAACTNATGCTAAAACCTCTCTACTCGTTTCNATTGATTCAATTGGTCGAACAATANACCAATGANAAACGAGAACGACGAGCCATCATCGTTTCCTAGTGACAATTGCAAGTTTGTTCATTCCTATGGTGTAGAGATTGTTAAAGATCAAATTCATTGTTTTCAGTTGAGAAGTGAAGATGTTTGTTCATCTAGCAAAACGAATTGCGATGCCAGGCGAAACAGCCGTGACAAAATGCGGCTGGAATGCCGTCGATGGTTATGTTTCAGCAGGATGTGCTGATGGTTTAGTTAAAGTTCTCAAACTCGAAATTCCTGAAAGTAAATCGAAATTGTTCATTTTCGAAGCTAATTGTTCGTTTAGTTGGAGATGCTCGCACACGTGGCGTTGCAGGTCAAGCTCAGCTGACCAAAAATCAAACGTTAGAAGGTCATTTAAATGAAATATCAAGTATTGCTTGGAATGAACGTTTTGGCAAATTGACAACAGCTGATGTCAATGGTACAGTGATCGTTTGGGTCGATGGACCGGCGAACGAATTCGTTCAAGATATGTTAAATAATCGAACAAAAAATCGAATTAGTGATATGAAATGGAATTCGACGTAGGTGTACGAAGAAAAAGATTGAAAAACTCTCGGTTTTTTTTATTTGTAGAGGACAAATGATTTGCATTGGTCATGAAGACGGTACGAAGATAGTTGAGAATGAGTTTCATTCGAACTTGTTATTGTTTAGGAAATGTTATTATTGGATCAGTTGAAGGCTCGAGAATAGCTGGCAAATGTTTGAGAAATAATAAATTAGCTAAAGTCGAGGTATGAAATTGATTTCGTAATAAATAGAAATTCGTATTTTCATTTTCCTAGTGGTCACCCGATAGTCGTTTGTTATTATTCGGTTTTGTTCGTGGTGAAATTCACGTTTATGACGTTCGATTGAACTATATCGTTGGTTTTGAAATCAAATCTTCATAGTTTATTCTTTGTCTTTATTTTCTAAGGCTCCCATACAAATCTTCTGCATTCATGAAGGTACAGCTTCAGCTGAAATAGCTGGCATCGAATGGTACGATGGCAGCAACGGTTTGATGTTAACCAACAGCAAAAGTCTGGCTATTTGCTATGAAAACGGTGCCATGCAGTTGATGTCACGCGAGGATGATCCAGCACCGATTATTCTCGATGTTGACATGCGTGTCGTATCTGTTAAATGGAATGACAATGGTTCGATGCTCGCTGTCGCTGGTTATCAAACATCAGGAGATAAAACACATAATTTTATTCATTTCTATTCGCCATGGGGAGAAGTTCGTATTGAACGAACGGAGTCATAATTCTACTGTTGTGTTTTTTTTCTTATTTAAGCATTTACGTTCGTTAAAAGTCACGGGCCGATTGATTTCTGATTGCGCTTGGGAAGCACATTCACTTCGATTGGTCATTGCAATCGATAATTTTATCTATTTCGCTAATTGTCGATTAGATTACAAAGTAAAAAAACAAAAACTAATCCTCATCATTTTTCGAAACAAAAAAAAACTCTCGTCTAGTGGTGTTACATTCAAGAGACTGTTGTTTATTCATTCTATACTTGCACTCGGCCAGAACATATCGTTGTTTTTTGGAATACAAAAACGAATGAAGTGAGATTTTCTTCAAAATTTGAACAAAAAAAAAACCGATGTCATTTGTCAATTGATAACTCTCAGATTCACTATCGATACGTTCGAAATTTACTTGCGATCGGTGGTCACGGTTCGTATTGTTGTATTGGTGCATTAGTTGAACGAAGTTCATCAACAACTAACACAGATAATTACGTTATTTTATTCTGTAATTCAATTGGAGTAACAATCGAATCGAAATACGTGCCATTTCAACCGGTACATATCTGTGTGACGCCGAGTTACGCGATAATTGCAGCTAAATCCTTGGTTTTCATCTGGGGAATCAGTGGTTTCATTGGCTCGCAAATGATAAAAAAACAACCGTACGAACGGTTCGTTCAGATCGACGATCCCGCGACAATTCGACATGGAGATGAACTGCAATTGACTATGATGGCAAATATCGACGGAATGGTGAAATAAAACGAAGAATTTATTTTGATTTTATTTTTGATTTCATCTAGGAAACTGATGATCCAATTATGAGTTTATGTGGTTCAGATAAATGGATATTCGTTGCGCGTTTATCAGGTCTTGTTCTTCGATATTCATTACCGCAATGTAGTCTCATGGAAAAGATCGAATGTCAATTTCGAATTAATAAAATAGCGTTGAATTCAATAGCAACGTGAGTGTGCGAAAGTGAATTGTTGAAAATATCGATTTGTTTTTGAATAGATTGATGTCGATTATTGATACAAGCGGAAATTGTATGTTGATCGATATGGAAAGCAAAGAGCCGAGAGATGATATAACGAATTTTAAAAAAAGCGACGTTTGGAATGTTGTTTGGGCGAATGTAAAAGATTTTTTTTGGCTTTTTGTTTACGAATTGAACTGGAATTTTGAATAGGATCTTCCGGATTCGTTTGCAATCTTAGAAAAAACGAAGATCTCGTTCGTTCGCGGTACTGAATGCGAAGAGGCCGTGCCTTGTTCAGGTTATATCTGTGATTACAATAATCTCCAAGTGAAAGTTGTTATGCTCGATGAAATCATGAAAATGCATTTACGAGGTGTTCAAGCTCCATCATCAGATTACATCACAATCTATGATAACAAAGTAAACGAATTTGAAATATTGAAATTCATGTTTTTTCTTGTTGTTCTCGAACAGTCGTTGAAAGATATGAAAACAGCTTGCGAGAAATTGCCATTGGATCAAGTGAGCAATTTGATTGAAAAAGATCCACATCCTCAATTATGGTAAAATAATCGAGAGTTTTTTGTTTTTGTAACTGAAAATGTTCTAGGCGTGCGTTGGCTGAAGAAGCTTTAAATCATCTTGATATCAAAGTAGCCGAACATGCGTTCGTTAAAGTTCATGATTACTACGGTTTGCAATTCCTTCGACGTTTGCAACAATTTCAAGTAGAGAAAAAATAAAAACAAATTTATTTGTAATTCTTTTGGTTTATTCAGGGAGAACAATTAAAACGAGCAGAAATCGCAGCATTTCTCAAGCGAGATGAAGATGTTGAGAAGATCTACATCGATATGGATCGAAAGTATGAAAATTTAGTAGATAAATTCTTAGAAAATGTTTCATTTTTCCTCTCGACAGAGATTTAGCGTATCAATTACGACGAAAACTAGGCGATTGGTTTCGTGTCGTTCAAATTCTTCAATCAGGAGCGATTGCAAGTGACGCCATGCAGAACGAAGCATGGAATGAACTAGGAGATTTCTATTTCGACCGACAACAATGGTCAGCAGCTCAAATTTCTTTCAAAAAAACAAGAAAAAACGATCTTCTTTCAGGTCCACAGCTGCGAAATATTATGAACAATGCGGAAATAACGCTCAAGCATTTCAATGCTACGCTCTAACCGAAGATTATGCCGCANTGGAAAAACTCAGCCAATCATTACAAGAAAACGATCCTTTATTACGAGTAAAATCGGTTTTAAAATCAATCGAAATTTGTTTGATTTTTGTTGTCATTAGGCAATCGGCGATACATTCGCAGGAGTCGGCCTATGCGAGCCAGCGGTTGACGCTTATAAACGAGTAAGAATTCGACTCAACACCCTCAAACCATCGGAATTTTCTCGTTTTCAGTGCAATCGAATTCAAGAAGCAGTTCAGATTTGTATCGAACTGAGTCAATGGGATACGGGCATTGACTTAGCTCGACAATATAATCTCGCTGATGTCAAGAGTTTGTTAACTCGTCAAGCTCGAGCATTACTCGATCAGAATAAACCATTCGATGCGATTGAATTATACAAAAAATCAGCGAATTATTTAGAAGCAGCGAAAATTCTCTACGGAGTAAAAATGAATTTTTATGATTATCGAAAAGCCNAAACTTCGAATTTTAGATTGCTGAAACTCACAGCAAAGAAAATCGTCCGTTGTTAATGAAGAAAAAAATGTTCATTCTATGCGGGTTACTCATTGAAAAATACCGAACCGCCATGAAAACAACTTCACGAAAAGAGAAAAAATCTCAATCAGCAATTTCCGTAATCGACTATTGATTTTCGAAAACCGAACTCATTTTTCTTCTCCTCAGGCATCTGAAGCTCTTCAAGGTCTTCTCACCGAGGAAACAACCGGCTCGGGCGGTGTGTCCGATACACAATTGATCGACAATGTCTGGCGACCCGCTGAAGCCTATCATTTCTATATCCTCGCTCAACGGCAATTCAAATCGAACAATTCCGAAGGTGCATTACGTTCAGCATTGACACTGACTGAATACGAGGACATTATTCCTGTGCAAACAATTTACAATCTAATAGGTAAATACATTTGCTTGTTTAATTTCACATTTGTCAAGGTTACCTTTTGATTTCCCTCGAGCAGACATAAATCATTGTTGTTTTCTTGTTTAGCACTTTGCGCAACATCATGCGGAGCGTTCAGCACGGCGAGTAAAGCGTTTTTGAAACTCGAAGATGATCCATCGATCAACGATGAAGATAGAAAAGAATATCAAAAATTGGCCTTTCAAATCTTTCTTAGGTATTTCCATTCTCCTTCACATTTCATCACAAATGATTTGATCTTTGTGTTTTTTTTTATTGCATTTTTTTCTTCTTCTTCTTTCCTTTTCTTTTCTTTCGCGTGTGCGTATATTGCCATTTATCATTTCAAATGAAACAGCAACACGAACAGCCATTGAATGTTAAAATCTATTGGAAAAATTCGACAACCGAATGTCGATACCCAATATTAAAATCAACCCGTCGAAATCAGCAAGTCTATTGTTTTGAACCGGCAAAACCGTCTGTCATTCNACCNNCGCCAATCAATGATTACTATCGAGCATCATTGATTTCATGTTTGACTTGTTTTTGGATGGTAACTGGAATTGTTTGTCTGGTTCAATCGCTCAAAGTTCGTCGATTATTAAAACAACAGAACGATATTGCCGATGAAAAAGCTCGACTCATTTCGAATCGATTGCAAACCAATTTGATCTTAACGTACATTTTCGGCGGGACGATCTATTGCGTTTTAATCGTAATGATCGTTGTTATTTTTCTTTTCGGGATTAAGGGATATTTTGGTAGATCACTCTGAGGACCTTTGTTGTTTTTGCTTTCTTTCTTTATGTGTTAAAAAAAATCAAGAATATCAATAAAAATTGTTCATATTGTTTCTAGTTCACAACCGAAAGATAAACGACCGATTTTCTCGGGTCAATGTCCGCAATGTAGCCATAGAATTACAGATTGGTATGTNGAAANGCAAGAACGATATGCAAATTGTGAAAAACAATTTTTGTTTTGTGTTCTAGGTGTTTGAATTGCCCATCGTGCGACTGGCGTTTCCCTCCGTGTATTGTCACAGGTCGGCCGATAATNGAATACGGTTTCTGGATTTGTCCGGCATGCAAACACCGAGCATTAGAAAGTGAAATGGCTCGTCTTGATCTTTGTGCTTTTTGTCATTCATCTGTAAATGGTTAGACAAATTCTTCGTTTTTCTTTTTGTCATTGAAATAAAAATAAACAACATAATGACTTAAACCGGATGTTAAAATTTTTTCTAACATATCGAACATCATAATGATATCGATGGCAGCTAGAAACGATTGGTAAACAGTTTCTTATTTCACATTCAACATCTAAGAGAAAGCACAAAATCTGCTTAATACGTTCGTTGTTTTCAAAANGAGAATTTGTCATGTTCAATCAACAAAACAAAAAAAAAAGAGGCTGAACATTAAACGATTAAAAATCGTATCGTATCAGATTTGCTTTTCTCACCGATTGGTTTCAACGATGAAATTTGTCGTTCATATGATTGGCTAAAAATCACTCGTNGATGTTTGCTCCTCCCTCTGTCTAAGAGATTTAATAGTGTCATTAGTCATTTTCTTTTTAATAGAGCGAGAGAGAGAGAGAGAAAGAAAAAATATATACGAGAGTTGATTGTCGGTAAAACAAAAGTTAAACGGACGTTAAAATTTACCGAACGTGATACGTTATTAAAACCTATTTGACAAACTAACCCAAACTAACAATCCATTCAACGAAGACAACAAACGCATTTATTTACTTGAACATAATCATAATATGATTGTATCTTCATTCGAGAAGACATTCAACATCGAAAGCACGAATATTCAATCATCGATATAAACACAAAACAAAAAAAAAGCAAAAACNAATGGATATCGATGATGAAACAAATATCAACGATTTGGACAGGTAAATTTTCTAGGATTCACTGAAAACATTCCTACTCTCATCAAAATAAAACTCAACTTTTTAGACACGTTTGTGTCGAACTAAAAGNCTACTTAGTCTTACTATTTATAGCGAAAAAAAANAGAATCTTCTCGACAATATTTTCCTTTGATCTGTCAATCATATTTTTCAACAAAAAGAAAAAAAACATATCAATGTGTATATATTAGAATATATATATATAGTATATACTCTTCGAAATGAATATACGTACCTACTTTTCAAGTGATTCGCATGCAAATCTGAAGCCTTTGGAATCTTATTGTCTATGAATGTCGATATTTTGTTTGACACGCGTTTTATTCATCTTCTTCTTCTTTTCAATATATTGCTTGTAATAATTATGTTGACTTTTTTCTTAATCTATGACCAACGAACTCGATTGATCAATGTCTCTTTTTCATAGAAAGCCTATATTTACTTTTCATCGTTGTTCTATGCAGGTAGCTCTCTTTTTTCAATTGACAAACATTCTCTGATGTGTTAATGTCAAAACAACAAGATTTGACAATATATGCAAAATACTCGATTCATTCATTGATTCGTCAACTTTTTTTTCTTCTCCTCTCGTTCTTTCTTTTTCGTGAAAATCAATCGCTACCTGAAATTGATAGAGCAAGCATTTCTCTTCCTCTCTCGTTCTCATCTTGAAATTGATTATTTTATTTTATTAAAAACACTCGAATGACAGTAAATATATGTGCAAGCCAAGGAGAGAGAGAGAGAGAGAGAGAGAGAGAGATAAAGCAATTCTTCTCATTCATGGAAGAAGAAGAGAGGAAAAAAACGAAAAAAATTGGGCTAATTTTACTTTGAAATAAAAGTCGATTTGATGAGCATCCTTGCGCGTGTTAAATACGATATTTCTCGGTTAACAATGCTAATTTAATTTCTTTTGTCTTCGTATTCACGTTTTTTTCTCTCTCTTTCGCCCCCTCCTTCCTTCCCTAGCTTCGCGGACAATTCAGATTATTCTAACAGGTAACGTCGAATAGATAGACAACACCTCCTAGTGTTTTCTTTTTCTAATTCACAAATCAGTGTNGATGAATAATCGTTTATTTCTTCTTCTTCTTCTTACTGTCATTTGTAGAATNGAAGCAATGAAAGAAAAATCGAAGAATGCAGCTCGTAATCGTCGCGAAAAAGAAAACGCTGAATTCTACGAACTCGGCAAACTTCTCCCATTACCACAAGCCATTACTGATCAATTGGATAAAGCATCAATCATACGTCTTACAACAAGTTATTTAAAGATGCGTGCTGTTATACCCGAAGGTATGAATGAGATTTATTTGCAAGAAATATCAGATATGATTAGATAAGAGAATATATTTCGTTTTTGTTTGCTGAGCATGACAAGATTGTTTATTAAAAATGAACGTTGAAATTGATTCCATTAGTCAGTTTTCCTTTTGATTGAAGTNTTTCTTTCCGGATGTAAAATTCNAATTCACACTTAGATGATGAGNTCTTTCATTACCGCTGTTTAAATAAATCATCGTTTTTTTTTCTTGTTGAAATTTAGGACTCGGACATATTTGGGGAACGAGATCAATTTCTCAATCGACGATTGAACGCGAGGTCAATTCTCAACTGACACAAGTNCGTTTGCNTTTTCCTATCGAAAAAACTGTTTTTTTTCTCTCTCTAATTGAATCGATTTTAGATTCTCGATGGTTTTTTATTTGTCGTTGGTCCTGATGGCAAAATCATGTACATATCCGAAACAGCATCGACACATTTAGGTCTCTCACAAGTCGAATTAACCGGTAATTCGATCTATGAATATATTCATCCGATTGATCACGAAGAAATGGCGAATATTCTCACAGCACCATTGCCAAACTACTGTTCGAATCAATCGGAATACGAAATAGAACGTTCGTTTTTCCTTCGAATGAAATGCGTCCTACCGAAACGGAACGCGGGTCTGACAGCAAGCGGATTCAAAGTTATTCATTGTTCGGGCTATTTNAAAGTTAAACAATTCAATCTCGAGCCAATGACTTGCTANTCATCGNCAACGGATAATTGCTATCAGAGTGTTGCACTTGTTGCCTATGGTTATTCGCTTCCGAGTTGTTCGATAACTGAAATACGATTATTTTCGAATATGTTCATGTTTCGAGCGGGACAAGATTTGAAATTATTATTTTTGGATTCGAGGTACGAAGCATTGAAGATCGATCGAGAATAAATCTATTCNATTGTTTTAGTGTCACACAAATAACTGGATATGAACCGCAAGAATTAGTCGAGAAAAGTCTGTATCATTTTGTACATACGCAAGATTTAATGGCATTGAGATGGGCACATCAAACATGTAAATAAATAGAAAAAAAAATACGTACATTTTCTTGAATTGTCATCTCTCGTTTCAGTATTGTCAAAAGGACAAGTGACAACAAAATACTATCGACTTCTCACGAAAAATGGCGGCTGGATTTGGAGTAAGGATAGATTGATTTCATTGAAATAAACGTTTGTTTACTTTTTTTTAGTGCAAAGTTTTGCAACTCTTGTGCACAATAGTCGATCATCTCGTCCTGAAGTCATCGTTAGTGTTAACTACGCAATAAGGTATTCGAGAAGAAGAAAAACAAAAACTCTTTTTAAATGAATCTATTTAGTGATATCGAAGCTAAACATTTGCAATTATCCATCGATCAAATCGACAAACCATCGATGGATTATCATCCATCGACATCATCAATCGACATCGATAAATGTTCGTCGACAAATACGAGTTTAAATTCTTCATCGTCCTCGCTTTCCAATCGAAATTCATCATCAAAACTCGTCAAAACCAATCGTTTAATCAAACAACGAAAATCATCACCGATTAAATCCGATGGTCAACCGACAAATTTCGATGATTATCCAGCCTATGAACACTACTATCCGCCATCGTCATCATCATCGAATTCTCATTCATTCTATCCAACAAATTCGACTTCATATCCGCATTCAAACGAAGCGAACTACTACGAACAAAAACGGTTTCGTCTCGACAANGATCATCATCAACATCATCATGCGCATCTATTCGATTATCAATCGAATCTTTCTGCAGACAAACTCGACTTCTATTCATCGAATTATCCAACTGATCATCCCTATCATCATACATCGGTTATTGTCGATAGTCAACAGTATTTTTTCAACGGATGGAATGGTACAACAGCATTTTGATGTAATCAAAAACTCGAAAGTATTTTTTAGTCAATGTTGTTCATGTGTGTTGTTGTTGTTGTT
>JGI26532J50257_10001197_pt1 | contig 12455 bp, 10 predicted proteins | sample ThiBiot_500_plan_FD_50257 | JGI IMG/M metagenome (IMG submission 50257) | reverse complement strand
ATTCATGGCAAAACAATTGATGATACTAATCATGAATTCGAAACTGATTCTCAACAAGCCAATGGTTTTCTTCATCAAGATCAAGGTGTTGTCGATGTTGATAAACGTGAATTTGGTATCGATTGTGTGCCATGTAAATTAGGTATCAATCCATGTTGTAAACCGAATCTTTGCAAAAAGAATCGATTTTGGTTTGATGAATGTATGGAAATCAAAACTGTCGAATCTCAACGACATAACTATCATTAATAAAATATTTGTGCTTATTCTTTGTTGTCAAAATAAAATATGTTCTCTCTGAAATATAATGGTGACTTTCATAATTATTTGTTTCAAAGAGTTACGCCCGTGCATTAATGAGCGCACCATCCTATTCTGTACCATGGACAGTTGAAAAAGCTTTTTTTAATTATAAAAAAGAATTTCAATCTTGATCGCTAACAGCCATATGGATTTGTTGTCATCTAAATAATTAAAAACTATTCTTATAGTACGTCAAAATGAAAGTCATTTGTTAAAAGGAAAAGGTTTGAGCAACAAAAAAAAACAGTGATCGATTCTAATAATATGATTCCATTTATCATAACTATTATTTCTCTTTATTTAATAACAATTGCATTTGTTGTATCCATCGTCGTTCTTTTCGTTCTTCTTAAACATTTCAGCCAACATCATTTACGACCAGATTCAAAAATAACTTTAATGTTTTCTATTGTTATTTATTTTCTTATATGTATTNATTCAATAAATTTATTTTCATTAAATATTCGAACAATATTAGGCGATACATATAGAATAGTATTCGATTCATCATTTAGTTGTCTTTTTCAAGGCTATTTTACGAATGTTGTTGGCACATCTATGTATAATATGTTTGTCCTACAGGCGTTCTTTTGTTTATGTCATCTGATCTATCCGAATTATCGAGTATTTCAATCCTATGGATTTTATCTATTGATTATATTCATTCAAATGATCTTGAATAGTGTTTTCTTGTCTCTACAATTTCTTCTACATCATCTTGTCTATTTACCAACAGAATCTTATTGTTATGTATCATTGAAAAATCTTTCTAGTTCATTATTAATGCTTTGTTTTTGTTATTTATTNCCATTAACATATCTTTTAATTATTTATATACGCATAACAAAATATATTCGACAGACATCTCATAATTCACGAGCTTCATTGAAATCAAGACAAAAACGAGATTTCATCGCGCTTCGACGGATTTTAATTAAATTAACTACATTAGTTTTTCTCGGTTGTCCAAGTATTATCATGTGGTTAATGGTTTTAATTACAAATAAAGAATATAATTTTACTTATCGAATATTTTGGTTGGGTATTGAAAGTACTTTTGCCATATTAAGTATGGAAATAATTGTAATCGATCCGCAAGTACGACATATTATACTCGAAAAATGGCGACAAAGATTTTCATCNTCACGTGCAATTTGATAGTTTATGGTTTTNATTAAAAAAGACAATTTACTTCCTTGTTCATTTCTTGTCAAATATTGAAACGAGTAACACATGTTGAAAATGAAAGACAAATAAGACCAACAATAATTGTTCGATAGACGTGTCGAGAGCGAGAGAGAAAAAAAGAGGATTCAAGGCTATTCTATCATCGAATAAATGCACGTTTACCATATATGAGTAATCATACAATAATAATGAAGNATGATTGTAGTGTTGAAGATAATATCGATAATCATGTTGTTTTTACTCATATTGATCAATGGGAAAAACATTCAATTGAAATAATTAAATCAGTTGCTGAACAAACTCGAAATGATCTTAGACAGATTTATATGGAAAATTGTCGAACATTAGCTCATTTAGTCGGTCAAATAAGCGAGCAAATGAATAAAAGTACATTGGAATTAGATGATTTGCNTCGAAAAGAAAGATTGTTACGTCGACTTCAAAACGAATTAGCTGATTTACAATNCGATATTCATTTAATACATGACAAAAGCACACAGCCGATTTATATGATACAACTTTCACAAAAATCTAAACGATATTTTACTCAAGAATCACCAAGAACGGATTCGTTAGCATTAGACGTACAAAAACAAGTTTTAGGTGAAAAACTCTTTGGATTTGTACAACAGATTGAACCAAAATTAGCAGCTAAATTAACGGGAATGTTTCTTGAATTCGATATTGAACATATTTTACTATTAATTCGATCACCNGATGATCTTCTAATTAAAGTAATTTCATATTCATGAAGAAGATGCAAAAAAATTTCCATTTTTATATATTTTAGATCAAAGAAGCTATTCAAATTCTACAAGTTCATGAATATCGACAGAAACATGTTCATTAGCTATAAAACGGTGATTTTATTTTTTGTTCAGTAACGTTTAAATCTTTGTATTCGATGATTATCTTTGTCGGATACATACAAATTAAATTGACTGTCTAGTGCAACTGAAATAGGATTTTTGAGTAAGGTAGCATTTGAACCCGGTACGCCAGCTACACCGGCGATAGTTATACCAACGGTTGAACCNACTGGAAAAAATTGTATACGATGATTAAGTGTGTCTGCAATATAGATATTTCCTGCTGAGTCTATAGTAACATCATATGGGCCATACAATGTTGTGTCAGTACTACCACGAGTACCATTTGTATTGCCAGTTACTAACGACCAATTCGTAGCTCCTATCGGCCAACGAACAACATTATGAGCACCATAATTAGCGATAATAAGACTGTTTGTTGAAGCTTCAAAAGCAACACCAGCAGGTGTATGTAATCGTGTCGGTGATAGTCCAGCACCATTGCCACCAGCCACAATGTTCAACACAGATGTCGAAGGTGAGTAACTAAATACACGATGATTGTCTTTATCAACAACATAAACCATGCCACTATTGGGATCTATTGTGACTGCACGAGGTGCATCCAGTTGATTGATGCCATTTCCACCGGTGCCTTTAGTTTATTGAACAACATTAATGTTTTTTTTAGAACTAGAATTAGTTTAGATAACTAACCTGTACCAATGATTCTTATTCCAGTCGTAGCACTAGCATTCCAGAATTGAACACGATTATTATTTGAATCAGCTATGTACATACTACCAGTTGAATCCGTGTGCACATCAGTCGGATAATTTAATCGATTCATTAAATTANTTGCTGTGCCACCGGACGAACCTGCCACAGTAGTTATTGCAGTCGTATTAATAACGTATGCTTGAATTCGATTATTATTCGAATCAGCAATATATAGTACGTCGAATGGATCAATAAAAATTCTTGTCAGACCATTAAGTCTATCCGAAGTGTTACCCGCTAAATTAGTAGCGCCAACGACCGTTTCACCAGTTTTATTCCAACGAAAGAAATAAGCAGTAGTGGTTGTTGTACTGCTAGTAGAAGTTTGAGTTAGTAGAGATGCTGATACAACAAATGATCCACCAGAGCCATTTAAATTGGATTCTTCTGTAGAAGATTTTGATTTGCCAAGAGTTGGCAGATGAACTCCCAGTNCAATTAAGGCAGCTATTGTAATTGCAACACTAAAAACAACGAAACCAAAACCTAATTTTTTTATTATCCGTCGTGATGGTCTCGTAGTGTTTGATTTTTTAGTATCGAAGTCTAAACTATTCGAAGGTGTGACACGAGATGATGATAACCGTATAGTTTTTGTTACGTACATTTTTTGAAGGCGTATACAATCAAAGTAGTTACTTTTTCATAGCATCGAAAGAAAAACATTTTCTTCATGTTATTTTTTTTATTGAGAAAATAAAACGCAATTTTCGTGGTTATTAATCTACGACGACAAATAAAAACATCATCATTATGTTAATGGGATGTTTTTCTTCGTAAGTGGACGAACCTCATCTTGATNGCATATAGCTTTGCATGTGTACNNATCATANTACCAACTGATATAACAATATCTCCCAACATGTTTTATAATATAGTTATTGAGTACCTTGTTAGTTTTGATGAAAGTTCTTAAATCTTGAACTTCTTTTCCATTGAATGATGATAGTTGTAGGGAACATAGATAACGCGCATTCTTTCTTGCTTGGGTTAATAGATAATGAACTATTGCTGGAGACATATTTTGTTGTGAATAGTTGATAATCTGTTTGAGACTATTGAAATGCTCGACTAATAATGTTAAACATTCAANTGTACAGCAAGCATCTTGAATAATTAAATTTTTTAATCGCTGTGTATTGTTATTATTTTGAAACGGCAAAATTGATGTATTTTCATGATGAAGTGATTTTATTGTCAATGTGTGACAATTCGGAGTATAAGCAAAAAGTTCAAGTAACTGTTTAAACTCATAATTATTGCACATGATCGATATTGTATGAATTTGNGAAAGAGGTACGAGCCGAGCAATTAAATTAACTGGACAAATGACTGATATTTCGAGTACAACTACATTAGGAAAATAGATGGAACAGCTCTCAATTGCTTGTTTACTCTCTAGAATTAAACGATGTACATAAGTGTAATTGCTCTCTTTTTCAAATAAACATTTGTTCGAATCATCATAGATACCATCTAGTATATAAGTTGATTTCCTAGGANAAAAGATATTTTACTGATTAACAAACGATTAATTTNAAAAAANATACTTGTATGGTTTTGCTGAATAAAAAATTTCATTTGGTTTTTTCTCACAATGATGTCGATGAGTAAAGAACCATTGTCGTTCGATCCAAAATGAAGATTTAAAATCGTGCATTATANTCTGACATGAGATACTATTGTCATTTTGATCTTTAAACAATGTCGAATCTGCACATTTGATATCGAAAACACGTAAATACGGCATTGAAGAACGAATCAATTNTTCCCATTTGATTGCATTTATATATTGACGATTATAAACGGAAAGATGCAAGACTTGAAGGTTTGAAAAAAGTATTGTGCTAAGTTCGGAAAACTGATCAAATTCTATTGAAAACAAGCACAAGGACACTCGTATTAATTCATTTGGAACATTGAAAAATTCTTCAGCTTGATTGTGTGCATCTCCATGTAGACCATGAATGAATAAACGACGCAACCGAGGAACATAAGATAGTAGAGCTGCGAGAAATTGCCAAGTACAGTGACAATTGAGAACAAAATGTTCGATTGAACTAGGTTCTTCATCGGNGGATATTCGTAATAGATCCGTAAAAACACCGCTAACAAATGATAATTTANAATATTTTAATGTTGATAATTGAAAAATTGATTGNTAGAATTCAGTCGTATTGGTAATACATTGTACATTAGTCGATTGAATCGNTAATGAACATAATGTTCGCGAGAAAACTAAACAATTGAGAGTATTTTTNACATAATTCAAATCAATATAAAAGAATNTAACAGATTTTAATTGTGCAAATTTCGAAGTATTCTGTAATAATAAAGGAATATAGAAGATATTCAATGGTTCTGCAAGAACAAGTGATGAAATACGATGCATATTCTTGAGTATAATATCATCGTAGAAACGATCAAATGTTGGTTTAGATATCGATACACGACCAATATGAAATGGTAGTGTCGATGCACAAATAAGATCTTGAAAACGAGTATTCAAAGGATAGAAACTTTCNTAAATATTATATTGATCGAGATACTCGAAGANTTCATACATTATATCATTGGAAAGATGTTCAAATTTAGTCGTAGTTCGATCATCGATACGTTGTCGTTTTATTCGNTTCATACTTCCCAAAAGTATTTTTATGATTTTTGTTTTCGTAACTCAAATACAGAAGAAAAAAAACGAAACAAGTAGATTGGCNATTCTGCAAACGTATAGAAAAAANAAGTTTATTCATGCGACACCTATGTNTGTTTTTCGTTTGAAGACACACGTTGAATACTACTTTTGATTTCGCATACATATGGNTGTTGAGATGAGAACGAATGTTGATAGATAGCAAGTGCTTTTTCATAGAATTCCAATGCTTGTTTCGATTGGCGATTATTTTCATGTACACGAGCAATATTTGCATAACTCATACCAACATTAGGATGATCGCAAGGAAGTGATTTTAAACGTATTTTAAGTGATTCTTCATAATTTTCCATAGCAAGACTATAATCATGTAGATTTAAATAAACATTACCAATATTATTATGAGAAGCAGCAATATTTGGATGATCAGCTGGTAAATGTTGTCTATCAATAGTAATTGATTTTTTATGAAAATATAATGCTTCGGAATATTTTTGCTGATCATTACAAATAAGAGCAATACTATTGTAGAAATAGGCTACATTTCGATGATTTTCATCGTTTGCTTCTCGAAATAANTCGATAGCTCTATTGTAATAGTCTGANGCTTGTATCCAATCCTTTTGTCGACGATAAACATTGCCTATTGAATTATATAGATTACCGATTGTTATATANTTCGATAGGTCTNTTTGTTTTTGAACTAATAACGATTTTTGAAACCAGTGCAAACTAGAATCATAATTAGCTTTATCATATGTTACTAAACCAAGTGTAGAATACAAATCACCAAGTGAAGGATCNTTTGATGGTAATTCTTTCAATAAACGACAAAACATCTTCTCNGCTAAATCATATTTACCCATACAACGTAGAACTTTACCNAATCGAAGAAGATTAACTTCACTATCACCTCCACCATAATGATTTTTCATATGATCGAAAAGTTTCTTGAGATCATNTTCATTATCATCACATAATTGTAAATGAATTACTGAAATTTGTTCATTCGTCATAGATTCAATTTGAATCAAACGAAAAATACATCCAATCATAAATAAAATTTCACATTCATTACCGAATTCACTCAATGAACTAATATCAGCAAATGATTTTGATTTAACAACATTCGCATCCTCAGCATTAATTATAAACAGTACACGACATAAATCATTTGTAATTTCAGTATTATACAAAAAATTCAATGCTTCCTGACGAATTGTACTCATTGAAAAAAATGAATTTATTGAAATAAAATTACCAATTGATTGCCGAAGTGTATTCAATTCATCAATCGACATAACTTGACCACGATAAACACAAATCGATGATTGATATTGATATTGTTTCAACTGTCGATATATATCACTAATAACAAATCGAAGTAGAAATAAAAGATCAATATTTTGTACTCGTAATGCTTTATTCAATATTCGATAGAGAAATGAATCACGACTATACCACCAGAGAGCTCGATCTGCTTGATATTCATTTTCAAATTCATGAATAAGTGTTAATTCAGCATTATTATTTTGATATTCGTTTTTACATAATTGAATTAGATCTTGCTTATCATTTTCAATAGATTTCATTCGAATAAGAACATCGATAAGAAGAAGAGAATGCACAAAATTACCATTCAATCCAGTTGTCGATTGATCTGTATAGTTGCTACCATTGAATATGTTTAAAGATAGTGGTTCTTCATGTTTTATTCGACCTTTTTGATCCGTTTTAATTACATGAATAAGATCATCTAATCGAACGATGACATTTTTCACTTTAATGAAATTTTTTGCCCATTGTTCATTTGCTTTCTTATCCATACAGTAGACGTAAATCGATGAAAGTTGTCGAAGACAATGTATTTGAGGAACTAATTGTCGACCACATCGGCCACTTACAATGAGAACTAGTCGATCTTGTGCAGAAAGTGAAAGAATTTGTCGATGACATCGATATAGATTATCGAATGTTTTCAAATGATTGATAATTTCTCGAAGTTTCAATTGAGTATGTCGATTGTCTTCGGTAATATTCACTCGTTCATCTAGCCAAAAAATCGAAAATGTTTCAAGATTTTCATTGACGTCGAATGTTTGAAACGATTTGCTATTTACGCCAGTCATACGTTAAATAAATTTTTTTCATACTTCCTTTGGTCGATATTAATAGAGAAGCAAATATTCCTGCAGGATACAAAACCACTTTACATATTTTCGTTTTTATTTAAGCAAAAAAATATTGACATAAACTTTATAATTTCTAGCTTTTAAAAGACACGCAATCAGTTTGATAAAAGTGAGTTATTTTTTTTAAGATAATTAATAAACCGTGTTCGATGAGCAGGATGAATCATCATAGCAAATAGACAAGACACAAAACTTCGAGAAAATCTTGAACATATCATACTGGGCGAATCTGATAAATTAGTAGCTAGATTACTACGACCAATATTGCGTTTACAACACATTTGAGTTTCCATTACTGAATCATGTACAAGATCATATCCCAATGATAATCTAGCAATTCTCCGTGAATTTTCATGAATATCAACAGACATAAATTCTGTACGTGAGATGTCATGAGCNGTTCCGTGTTCGTCCGCAATTAATTCTACATCTGCAATTAATTTTGATTGTCGATGATAAAATCCAATTAGAACTATTCTTGCTGAATATCTGTTGTTGACTTCTTTTAAATTGGCATAGTAAGAATGAGAGAGAATATAATCAATATCTAATAAAATATTCAAATCTACTGATTGATTTTGCTGAGATAAATGCTCAGACAATCGTATAACATCATGTGCTGTTGTTTGCCGCAAATAACGAGTAGCATCAATAAGTTCATCGAAACGAACTTGATTATTTACATCTTTGTATGTTAACTTCATAAAATACGTCATTTTCCAATTATCTCGATGTTCAGAAGAAGAATTATAACGTAATCGATATAAATTCTGCCAAAATGATTCTTGATTAAGTATAGTATACCATCGTTTGCATACTAACTTCATTGAATGAAAATCTAATGGATCTGTTATATAGAATAGAATGTTTTGCATAACAAGTTCAGGTAATTCTTCGAAAAGACGATAATTTTCAATGTTATATTCGATATTCGATGAATATGGTAAACGAATAATCTCTTTGAATTTTTCGTTTTGTATATCAATCCAATTATCGAGAAGAAAATCAGCTAACCATAGTGGACTTTTCGTACAAATATGTTCGAAACCAACGAGAATATCTCCATTACTACTTGACAATTGTTTTGCTAGTCGATAAACATACGCTAATTGTTCGTTTTTTGTTTGTGAAAAAAAATTCATCTTTGCTATATTCTTGATCTGTATCAGATTGTCGTCGGCCATGTAATTTCTCATTGTATTGAATAAATAAATTGCAAAATACTTTTTCTTGATCAGTAATTGGACTAGTGATTGTTATCAATAGACGATAATCTCGAGCTGTTTTTTGCCATTGACATGAATAATAGAGCATATATTTCTTTAAAATAAGGAGAAGTTTCTCTGAAGCATATCGAGGTACTGTATTCCGATAGATTGACAGTTCACAGCTCCACATTTTGATATTATTTAGCAGATAAGCAGCAAAAGATATTGATGATCGTGGTACAAAAAAATTATATTTACGTTCGTTTGTGCCACCGTATGTGACAAACAGAATATCCAATGATTTATCATTACAAGTTGGAATAGTTATTTCAATTGTATTATACGAAGTCAGTTTCTTATTCTGTAACCATTTGATCAAAAATGTCGCTGAACAAATAATATCCACAGCAAGAGAGCCAGAATCTGTACGAATCTCTTTCAAAAATCGCGAAGCAGCTGTGGAACCAATTACTATAGCTGCCGATGCCGATGGATCTCGGATGACGGTAGAAATTTTTCGCAAAGTAGAGATGACTTTCGACACATTCGATTGTGACATGTTGCTGTGTTTTACAGCAGTGAATGTGCGTTTTCGAGATAAAGATCAAATTCATTGATAAGAATGTTTGTTGTGACGTAAATAGGCAAAATCTTAAACTTACGTCTCGAAACTTTTATTATTTTTTTTTCGTCATTCAATCAGTACTCTTGATCGTAAAATTAAGTATGACGTTGAAGGCAGAAGGAACTAATTACATTCGCCCCCCAGTATACATATAAACATGTACAGAACGAAATAAACTTATATTTTTTTTTAATTTTCGCTCAGTTTATACATGATGCAGCTAAGATACGATCTCATTGAAGGTTATCACGTGTAATTAAATTATATTTATTTGTTTTCCCCATAGTCATATAAAAGTAGTCATTTATTCCGCATATCTCGTAATTTACAATATGTTTTACGACGATTTCGAATATCTATTAAATTACTCATCACGTAAATTACGTTATAAACAAAAACGTTCAGATCGTTATGTTCGTCGATGTAATGATTTACTTGATAAATTAAATANCTTTCCAACAACTAGTCTTTCGAAAATACCAACACATCCATTTTATATAACTCTTCGTAATTTAATTCGTGATCTATTTATTGATTGGTTTTTTGCCAAAGACTTGACTGACAATGAAATATTATTTCTTAAAAAATCGATTTATTTCTTTCATTCAATTGTTTATGCAATCTCAGATATCAATCAAATTAATTCATGGCTTCTCGATAGTCTATTTATCAATTCTATAGCTGATTGTTTTAGTCATATTGATCGATTGTTGTATCAATATCGAAGTAAAACAATATTCAAACNATTAATACATCTGTTCGATATATTTCAACAATATATTGATCGAATTCAGCTANTACCATCACCANAATTCGATCGTTTCNTTGAATCCATAATGGATTGTTTACTTTCATCGTCATACGATCGAACTTTTCGAAAACTTAAATCAACNTGTCAAAAAATGAATACTGAACAAACATTTTTTCTTATCAAATGNCCTTCATTGATCAATTCCTATCATGGTTNACAATCGAATAAAATCATCGAACAAATTCTTAGCACAATGATACCTCGTTACGCTTTACTACTCGATCCACACATGAATTCTATTTCTCACTGGTCANCAATATTCATTCATATTGTTCATCATCTTCTTTTAACTGTTATCTATGCAAAANATTTCTATACACCCTATGCTAACGGTCAACCATTACAATGGTTAATCGATCATATCGTTCATATTCTCAATGAAGAATCATTTCGTTCGAAAGTCGACAAGAAATCTGTATCACCTGAAACCATGCTTATCGATTCATCGATTCGTAGTCTAACAGCTTTCGTTCACGAACCTGATCTATTAGTTTATATAAAAAGTTTAAAAATNACTTCAATTTTTCGTTCATTAATTCAACTGCCCAATGAAACAATTGTTCTACATGCTTATGTCATGCTGGCTTATACACTCAAGGAAGACGATATTAAAGCATCAGAAAAAGAAGCCGGTCGATTNCTATCGAAAATTTTAGATACATTAAGAAAGAAGATAAAATCACTTGTGAATCCACATAAAAANGCNCAAGTTATCGAAAAACAAATGTCACTTCTTGTCGAAGCTTTTCGAGGACTTGTTCAACATGATCAAATAAAAAGTGAAATTTTAAAACAAAATGCGTTAACATTATTCTTCGAAGGTTACGAACGATTTAATCATCATTCGAAACGGCTCGTACTTGAATCACTCGGTTCGATTACATTCGATCAAGAGGCAGCTCGATTATTACGACACAATCCAGATTTTATGAAATCAATTGAAAATATTCAATCAACATCGGACAATGGTATCAAAAAAGCAGCAGAAAAAATTCTTTGGAATATAGAACCAGACAGACAGAATAAGAAAAAAATCGATGAACAAAAAAATATTGATTCAAAAGAGAAAAACAGTGAAATGCCAACGAAAACTGAATATTTATATGATATTATGATTTCTTATTGTCATGCTGATAAAGAATTAGTCTATCGTTTGCATAAACATCTTTCCAATAAAGGTTTTAAAATATGGTTCGATCGAGATAATATCTATGGACCAGGTACGTATACGTATATGTTTTGTTGAACAATTATTTAAAATATTCTATCAATCGATCGTTTTTAGCTATGCAAGCGATGGCAGATGCAGTGGAAAATTCCGAATTCGTTCTTCTCTGTATGTCAGATTCGTACAAACGAAGTGTTTATTGTCAAGCTGAAGCTGAATATGCATTTCATTGTAAACGACATTTATTACCGTGTATTGTTCGACAAGGTTATCGAGCTGATGGTTGGCTAGGTTTAGTCATTGGCAGTCGAATTTATGTGGATTTTGGTCGTGTTGATTTTCAACATGGTTGTGATTTGATTGTTAAAGAAATTACATTACAACGTGACAATAAATTAATCGAGAAAAAAGATGAAATTCAGATAGATAATAGATATAAACGACGTGATACAAGAAATGCAATGTATCATTCGATGTCAATTCATCAATGGACAACGAAAGATGTTCTCGATTTTCTCTATGATCATCATCTTCAACCGATGATGCCTATTTGTGAATTGATGACAGGCTATGGCTTATTGAAATTATTTCGTCTTTGTCAACGAAAACCAAGTGATTTATATAGTCAATTGAATGAAGAATTTAAAATGAGATTTAATGATTTATTTCTATCGATTGGAATTTATACGCAATTTCTTAGTGAAATGGATCAATTAAT
>JGI26532J50257_10001193_pt1 | contig 12471 bp, 9 predicted proteins | sample ThiBiot_500_plan_FD_50257 | JGI IMG/M metagenome (IMG submission 50257) | reverse complement strand
AAAAAAACGAGCGAGAGAAAGTAACTCTCAGTTTTTTTTAATATGATGTATAGACAAACACACGCATACACACACACACACATAAAAAGAATTCTTTCTCGTTGTTTCTCTTCGATAAAGAACAAACAATTGGTTTCTATGTGTATAGATGAACTGTTATGTTATTCTCGCTGATTCCATTATTGAAGAGTGAAAAAAAAAGAGAAATCTCGGAAGGTGAATAATAATTTTCTTGCAGTAAATTAACCTTTTCAATTGAATGATAAGAAGTTGATTTTCAATGTATGCATGGCTTCCGATACGGACAGAGCCGATCTGTCAATATTTTTTTATTACAAAAAAAAATATATATATAAATGTACACATCTGACAAAAAAAATGAGCAGATTAAAGAACACGTCGACGACACTCCGCTGAGCCACAATTGCAATCCATTCGCCGACCGGCAATTTCTCCGACCGTATAATTATAATCCCAACTAAATAAAAAAAAAAGCATTTTCCTATTAAATAAGACAATTTTCTTTCGATTTTACCATAGTTCAGTACCAGCACGAACGGTTTTCGTTGTGAAAAATCCAATCCATGGAAAATGTATATCATGTGTCTAAAAATCGGATCAAAAACTATTTTCAGTTGTTGTTAGTCTTGTTTTTCTTACATCGATGAAAACATTTTGTACGGCAATATTTGGCGAACATGAATGATTGAAATATCGACCGACATTTCCAACGATTTTTGCATCGAGTGTGTAGACAATACCATCGTAATCGGGTAGAGCCGTTCGATTTAATACTGATGTTGAATTTGAATTGTCGGATTTTTTCGATTTCGAAGATTTGTTCGAACGAGTTTTGTACGTCGAAGGACTTTGATTTTCTTCATCTTCTGATTCACTACTTTCATTCTCGGAATCATCATTTATATTCTAATTCGAACGAGAAAAAAACAAATCCTTAAGAACAAAACCTTTTCTCTTCCAAAATTTACCTCAAAAAAATCCAAATCAGCTTGATATTCATCTCCGATGAGTTTTCCTCGTTCATCGGCTTGTTCACTCGTAAATATTTCTCCCGAATAAACGCTCACAAACGTTCCCAACGGAAGATCATGTAATGTTCGAACGCCCCAGCCTCGTCCCACCGTTTTAAACAACTGCAACTGAGCAATGATCCCATTTTGCACAACTCGATTCGAACATGTTTCCTTATGACACGAACATCGACTATTACACTCATAAATACCACCGGGAACGTTCTTATGCAAACGTCGGTAACCATAACCAAGTTGATAGAGAATATCGGCATCACTCTGATGTTTATCACGCATACTTTTGACACGATCATCACCGATTAATTCAGCGTATTTCAATGTTTTCAACCAGCAAGCACATTTAATACGATTTCGACACCCGTCGGTACACGAACAGCATGTCATTGTCGGTTCGTTTAAGGTCATGTTGACACCTTCGACAGGCGTTCGTTCGACTCGATAGGTAAATGGATTTGGTTGATCGTCATCGACTTCATTGACGCTCATAATCGGCACGTTCTCCTGACCATTCGAAATGTCAAAACTAAGAATTTTGCCTTCAGTCGAATACGATTGTCGAATATTGATTAAACTATCGAAAACAAACAATTCAATAGTTAATTTCGATCGTGTCTGATAAAGATATTGATCGATTTGCGTTTCATTTGTTAGTTTCTTTCCACACGGTGTACAATAGATAAGTATCGGTCGAGTGTATTTTACTCGAATATCACGAGCTTTTTTTATTCGAAGTGTTTCGAGTATTGTCCATTGACAAGCAATGGGCTTGAGAAATGGATTGATACTTTTCGGTAGATCTTTGAGAGCTTTTTCAGCGAGACTAACGCACCGATTCGAACAAATATGCGGTTGATAATCACGCGATTGATAGAAGAGAAAATGTTCGGCAAATTGAAGAAATAACGAATTGATTATTAAATTATTATGATTCGTACGTGTTGGCATTGTTTTCACAATTTGATAGTTTTCATCGGGTAATTTCATTCGTTTAAACGATGAAAATTGTTCGTCTAAAGTTCGAGATAGTTTCGTTTTCGTTTGATCATTTAAACAGATAATTTCCGGCGCATTGGTTTTCTTCGCCGAAAGATGTTGTCGTGCCGAATGATGTATTGATTTATTTTGACTAGAATAATAGTTATTCATTTGTTCGATCGATGGCGAACCTCGGTAGATCCATTGTTGTTGTTTCGATTGAAGATATTCGANTAACATCATTGAACAATCGATTTGTTTGACAAATGCTGATTGAACGACGTCATTCTGACGAATTTTAATGATCGATTGTTCTTTAACGCGTAACATGAATCGTTCGGGATAGGAACGAAAGTAATTTTTGAGAAATTCATTTTCATAGGGAAGATTTTGATCGAAACAAATATGAATATCTGACGGTGAATAATAATTCGCTGAGATTAATATCGATGGATGATTGACAAAGAAAACTAAATGTCGAAAATTATTATGTTTTCCAGCTTCTTCTCCGATGATTCCGCATTGATATTCGTTCGTTTGACGATCGACGATCAAAACGCGAAGTTTCAACGGTAGAATCACATTCGCTTCGCATGTTTTTACAAAGTAAATGTCTTTAGTTGCAAGCACACAAATCTGTCCAGTGGATTCATCGATAATCTCCGTTGATTTCGTGTGAATCAAATCGGCGATGAATTTATTCGTGAAACCTTTTCGCGATGAATTCGCAATGAGAATTGGCGTTTTGAGATAGATCATATGCTGAGCTTTGTAATTGACATAAGTGATTTCAGCTGGTTTCGAACTCAAATGTATAACTGAATCATCAGTGTGAAAGAGAAGAAATAACTTTTGTATGAGTTGATTATTTTCATTTAATTGTTTGGTGATTTGATCGATTTTAAGTTGATTTAAATATTCGAATTCTTTGATAATCGCTTGGAAATATTTCATTGAGAATGTTTTTTGAAAATATTCAATGAGATAGTTGGTGTAATTCTCAAGAATCGATTTGGAATTCGATTCCGATCGAATTCGATTGGTTGAGAAGAGTTTTTCGTGAAAAAAACATTCGTCAAATTCGAGATATCGTTGCATGCAGAATTTACTAAAGATTTCCAACCATTTTCGATCGATTCTATCACGATTAAGAGAAGAAAATAATCGAGAATAATCATCGGGNTTGAGTAGATCAAATAAATGTAACAAAATAGGTTCGATTGTGGATGATTTACGAAGTTGTTCTAAACAAAATTCAACGTCAAACTCGAGTTCGATTCAATACGAACAGACATACGTAAATACTGTCGTTCTTCAACGAAAGGTCTTATTACACTTTCGACATCCATTCTAAACAAGAAATTCGAACGTTTTTCNTTCGTTTTTTGCCTCATTTTTACTTCAATGAAATTGATTTTTGTCCCTGAGTAGGCATTTTCGAATCTAAAATAGAAAAGTGAACCAACAAATTTGTCAAATTTATAGAAAATCAATAGATTTGTTTGTTTTTTTGCAAGCAGACAATAGAACGAAACACACACACATGCACACAAAGTATTGGTTTTATTGTTCAAATCAACAGAACAATTTGAATTTAAAAAACAAACAAAGAAGAAGAAAAAACAAAAGAGAANAGGAAAATCAATTGCGACAATGTTTCGGCTTTTATTCAAGAAAATTTATTTACACATCAGTTAAGACAGAGAAAAACGAAAAAAAAAAGACCGAATATGAGATTGTTGTTTTATGTGTGCAAACGAACGACGAAACTGTTCAAAATCAAGAGGAGAAAACAAAACAAAGTGTTTTTGTTTATGAAAAATAAATATCCGTCTATTTATGTATCAGATATCGGACTGTAAACAGGAGCGTAGTCATCATCGNCTGATTCCGTTGGATAATAGTTCTTTAATCGCACATGCCAAGCAATAGATGTGACTGCGGATAATGTACGAAATTGATGAACAACATTTCGAGGAATAAAATAAATATCCTAGAGAGAGAGAAAGTCAACAATGATACGTTTGAAAATGGATTTTACATTATCGTATAAAGACAATCGAACGTAACGAATCCCATCACGACGTAGTTGATTTAGTTTGCCTTCATCACACCATTGTAAACACTAGTTTTCGAGAAGATTTTGAAATGAGAATGTTGTGAAAATGAGAGTTTACTTGAGAAGCCGGTGGTTCGTAGAGATCGATTTTTAGCTTGTCGACAACTTTCTCGAAATCTTCAGCATGAAAACAAACAACATCTTTCACCATTCGATTGATCGTCGCACTTCAAAAATAAGTTCGTCAATCGATCAACAAAAAAGCCTAATCTCAACTCACGGTGTTCCACAATGAACCGCCTTGAGAATCCCAACAGCAGCCGTTGTCTCAATTCCATCGGCATCACAATGATCACTATGTGGTTTCGTTCGATCTTCCACGAGCACTTCTCGAGGTTCACTACCTCGACCTGTAAACGTCAAATTCCTCAATTCATTCGCCAGTCGTTTCTTCGGATGGCAACTTTTGTGTTCGCCAGTGGGCACATATTGTTCGCCCGGTCGAACCCAAAGAATCGGTCCATCGTCCGAGTCCGTCCGTGTCTTCATCTGCACCGACGAGTACGGTCCCCACGGCATCACACATTGCAAAAACGGATTCTCTTCTAATTTATCGATGAACGTCGGAAAATAATCTCCACACTCTTCTTTGCCTGTTACTTTGCCTACTAAGGAAATGCTCAACAACGGTCCGTACCGAAACGTTCCGTTGCAATAGGTTTGCACGAGATGATTTCGGTATTCGCCCATTGTCGTCGTGAGAACTTCCTTCGAATTGAGTAGATTCGAGGTTTTAACGATCATTTTCGGATAGGTCAAACTGAAATAATCGACTAGATCAGGCAGATATCGAGCACCGTCATGTAGAACACCGATCGAGTACTTGGCGCGTTGATTCATCTCGCCGTAGACGAGATTGAAGAAATAATTGACGAATAACGAAGCGTTTTCGTTGGATAGATGCAGAAATTCATTGTAATACGTTCGAATGAGACTCGCGCCGCCATTCGGATGTTCTTCGGTGTGAATTAGATTTTGAAAGATCTGCAAACGATCGTGATTGTTATTCGTCAACGAAAAATCCATGTAGGGCGACGACAAAGTCTGTTGTTGATCGAAGAATTGCGCCGGTGAAACCGATGTCGGCAACGGCGACGACGAATACTCGTCGGAGAACTCTTCACATTGAGTTTGATTATCTTTTAGTTGATAAAAATAGACTTGAGAATCGTGTGGACAGTTAAGATCTGTTGTTTGAGTTTCTTGTTCGTCTTTTCGCGTTGTTTGAGTACTATTTTCGCAGAGAGGCTGATCGAGAAAGTCTGTGTACGTCGATTTATCTGATTTGATCAACCGATCGGTTTGATTCGATTGGTGAAAGATTTCGATGATGTCATCGGTTGTTTGACAGGCAGCGTTTTCGAGTCGTTTCGTCGGTAGGGAAAGGCGATTTTGGTATTCGCCGACGGGCAGATCGTCGGTCGAGGTTTGACTGGTGAGAAGTTCGGTGCTCGGCTGACGTTTTGTTCGTTTCGATGAAGTCGGAGTTTGTTTTTGCTTCAAACGAGTCGACGAACGAGTTTGAACGGCAGCCGGTTGTTTCGATGTTCGATTCGTCGGTAGTTTCGAACGTTTCTTTTCTTGTGATTCGTGTGTGAATTTGCGTTTGTTATCATTGACTTTTTTCAGATTATTCTCGTCGGAGATCGTTGTTGTTCGTTGAGTTTTTGGAAGATCGTAGATAGATGACGAATCAGTTTCGATCAACGAGGTACGTCGTGTCGAGGTAAACCGACGTGGTTGTTGTTGTTGTTGTTGTTGTTGTTTTGAATGAGTTAGTTCGTTTGAATTGAAGAATTTTCGTGAAATTATCTTCGTTGGTAGTTGGTGATGTTCAGTTGAGTCGTGAATCGACGTTGGTGTGTCGGTTGCCGATGGTGAACAAACACGAATATGTAGTTTCAATGACGTGTGTTCAGTTGGATTATCGTTGGAACGTTGAGTGGTCGAACCGTTACTTGTCAATATGTTGTACGAATTCGGTTGTATTTGTTGATTATTGGTTTTACATTTGATGATTTTCGTTTTGATATGTTGATCGCTGTCGTCATCATCGGGATCATTGAGAATTGTTTCGTCGAAAAGACTTTTGTTGTTATTTAAATCGTTATTCATAATCAATCATTGATTTTCGAATGTCATTTGTGTTGTTGTTGTTGTTATTGTTATTTGAGGCATATGTATGTGTGTCGTTTGAGAAATTAATGTTGATTTTTTATTTGGCTCTTGTTTTTACTGATTTGACGAATAAGCAAGAGAGAGAGAGAGAGAAGTACATAAACAATAGTCTTGACCGAACAGAAAGAGAAGGAAAAAAACGCGAGAGAGATTTTTTTAGCGAAACAATTAGAGGTATTTTATATAACAACCAATTGACAAATCAAGGCCATTGTGAATGAGAAATAAACTCTATTTTGATGTTGAACTATTCTCGTAAATTTTAAGACATATTTTAAATATATTTATTCGAATAAACCGATGAAATCAACGATTTTTTTGTGCAAATTAACTCAACATATAGATGTCGCTAAACATTCATTTTTAAATATTTAACTTTCAAGATATATATATACACCACAGAGAATAGTACATAAAAACAGTCGTTTTCCGTTCATCAGTTATTTTTTTGCAGTTTTTTTAAAATAAATATTTAATAATCGATCGCGATAGATATCAATTTCTCTGCAGGGTATGTACAAAAAAGGAGAAGAAATGCCTCGCTGGTAAATAGATAAATCATCATCATCATATCGACGAATAACTCTTCTTCGTTCTTTTCTTCTTTTCTGTATATATATTCAATGGCATGCATAACCTTCCTAGAAAGCAAACTTTCTTTTTCTACCCATTCTTGCACCTGCTTCGTTATGACGAGAAAAAAGAAAAAATAAGAACGAAAAAAAGAAATAGAAAAGAAGAAGAAGAAGAAAAAACTTTAAATGTCATTGACATTTACTTCATTGATCATCAATTTCTAATCGACAAAAAATTTCTTGTAGTTCGTTTTCATGATATATCTTAATCTTATATATTTATTTTCAATTGTACAATTGATTTCAACTGATAGTTGGTCATCGACAACAACGAATTGCCTTTGGCATGAATACACATCTAACGATCGATTAAGTAAAAGAATCGATTTACGTGATATTCGAAATCAAGTTTTAGCGTGAGATAAAACCGAATCATTTTCGATTTATCATCGTTCTCGTTTTTTGTTTTATTTTACAGATTTTCACTGAATAATTCACTTTATTATTTTAATCCATGTAAACCATTCAATCTTCCACTCGGTCGTGATCCATATTCCGTTCAAGGTGAACAATGCCACAATGTCTTAGGTTGTCAAGTCCAATCGCCGAATACGTCATCGGAACGTTACTATACAAATGCTATTCGAATGCACTCGTCGGTCGTACGTAATGCTTCAACGTTGACTATTCGATACAAGGGAGCGAAGTAAAAAAAACAACTAGGATTTCGAAAGGATTTGTTTTGTTTTGTTTTTTTGAAAGATCTTATGCAAATAAAACGATGTTCGTACGATGTGAATGCCATCGTCGTGTTCATCGAGCACAATTTAAGTTTGTTAAGTATCAACAAAATCAATCGCCAGTAGGAGAATTAAATTGGTTTGCGTGTGTATTCTTTTGTATTTTGAATACGTAGGTGTTTTCACTGACGCATCGATGTTGTTGTTCGTATGTTTGCGGAGGTAATTGGAGAGAAAAAAAGAAAATTAACAATTCNAGAACTAAATGATTTCTTGTTTTCTTTTAAAAACAACAAAGGAAATACATTTCCAAGTGCACTTTTGCTCGTGCTTCTATTTGTGATTTTATTTATTATTGGAACAGCTGTTTGGATATTTTTTCAATGTCGAAGACATTATCCTGAAAGGAATAACTACGGTGCTCTTGAGAGTAATATGAACAAGAAGAAAAAAAAATAATAATTTGAAAATGATTTGTTCGTTTGAATAGCGAATATCAATATCCAAACATTGGAACCATCTCAAGTTCTGAAAAATTCTCATGCCGAGCCGAGCAGTCGCAGTGGTGGATACAGTAAACGTTCGAGAAGTCGTTCGATTGTTCCCGTACTTGAAAATTCCATTATTTCCTCTCAAGATTTTAAAATCATCAAACGGTGAGAGAAGGGAAAAAAGCGACGATCGTCACATTTATTGAAAATTTTAGATTGGGTGTTGGTGAGCTAGGTGGCGAAGTCTGCGAAGGTCGATGGAATGAAAAACCAATTGCCATCAAAACTCTACGCATCGGCGTCCATCCAGATAAATTCTCTGTTCAAAATAAAACCTATCTCGAAACTGAAATCGGCATTCTCAGTCAAGTTCGTCATAAAAATCTCACGGCTATCATCGGAATTTGCTTCGACATCGATATTTATCCGCGTATCATTTTGTCGTACAACGAACACGGAACGATTATTCAATTCATTCGTCGATATCCAACGAAAGTCGATTGGTCATTGCGATTATCCTGGTGTTTGAACACAGCTGACGCACTCGCCTATCTACATCAATCGAAGATTNTTCATCGAAATTTGAAATCTTCGAATATTCTAATCGGTGTTGATCTCCGTGCGCATGTTTGTGATTACGGGTTGATTTCAGTTCTTCANCCATTGCGAGAAGCTTGTGATAGTGAACGATGTCTATGTAAATTAAGTCATTCGGCATTGCCGGTGTCGATACGTTGGTCGTCGCCGGAGATCCTCGCCAATCCATCGGATCCATCGGTGTTCAATTGGANTTGTGATGTTTATTCGTTCGGTGTTTGTCTTTGGGAGCAAGTTCAGTTAGAACANCCGTATGCGGAGATTAAAGACGAAGCGGAAGTGAGNCGACTGATTGTCGACGGTTATCGTTTGCCATCATTCGAAGAAACTATGAAAATTGTGATGCCGGAATATAGTCAATTGATGAATGATTGCTGGATGAAAAATGCCGAACATCGACCGACATTCGAACGTATAACACAGATTCTACGAGATATGCTACCCAAAGTGAAACAATTTGCCAAACTCTCAGCGAAAAGACTTTCGTCGACAACGAATGCAACTGAAATTCAGGAAGAACATTCAAGTTTATTGAGACTCGATTCGAGAATATCGCATCAAAATGTTTCGTAAATAAATTTCGAAGCTTGTTTTGTCCATTCAAANAGAATNTTCGGTTCTTCTAAATCATGATCTGTTGANGAGAAGATTCGATTGTGAATAAATCGATCTTTGACACTTTCAATAGGCACAACTGGATCGGCATTGGCATGAATATGTAGAATTTGATTTTGATAATCAGCCAATGCAAATGAATAATCTTTTGTTGAACAGATACGAACGAATTCATAAGTGATTTCATATGCTCGACATGGTTTTAACTGATCAGATGAGTGATTGTTTAAATATTCGACAAAATTCGATTCTTGAAAATTGTTTTTAAATATTTCCCAAGTGAGATTCGNTTGCTTTTGTTGCATAAACCAATATCGATGGAGTTNACATTGATTCAACGCCGGTGCGAGTAGAATNATTTTATTAATTTCAATCTTTTGTTTATTCAATTTCAAATATTCAATTAACACACAAATGCCTAAACTATGCGTAATAAAGCTGAATTTTTCATAATTAACCAACAAATAATTCATAATCGTAGTTAAATCATCGACGAGAGTGTCGATCGTTGTTCGATGATATTCACCGTCGGACAGACCGATTCCCGTTGGATCATATCGAACGACACCTGCGATTGAATTCGATGGTAACGATAGAAGTTCATTNGTAAATCGAATGAATTTCGGTGCTGTTGTTGCCACACATTCGAAACCCGGAATGCAAACAACAACTGTCTTCGAATTGCAATTCGATGAACGAATAAAAACACCTCGAATAATTGTATTTCGATTTGTTTGTAGTTCGATGAAATTCATCGATGATGAGAAACGGATTACTAGTTTTGTTTTATCTGTTCGATTATGTTTCGCCTATCAAATAATCAAAACGATGGTGTCGTTCGAATACGTACGCGTATAGATCGAAATTGACTTCCCGCAGAGAGAAATAAAATTGAGAATTTGAAGTTATTAGTTTCTATGCTCGACAACGAACATGTTAAATAGACGTCGATTTTGTTTGAAATGGATATCGATTATAACTGCTTATATTTGCATATTTCTATTGAGTTTTCAATATGGACAAAGTCAACGAACGATACCAACAGAAGAATCAACAACTCAATCAGCACAATTGATTATCAATCGACTTTTTAATGATCAAGTTGAATATTTAAATTCATCNATGATTTTATTCACAGTTAAAAATGAACTTCAAACTCCACTGAAATTCAACTATCCGATAAATAAAAATTCGAATTCAATTCTTCGTCATGGTATCGTCGTTTTCTATGATTATTCTCATCATTATATTTATTTTCAACAATTTCTTTGGTTGTATTCATCGTGGAAACAATTACAAGACAATGAACAGATTCGAAATGATCTCATTGTTTTCATTTCATCAACGGATATTCCGATTGAATTTCTCANACTTCGAAATTCAACAACGAAAACAAAGAATAAATTAATTCTCTATCCATGTCAAACACTTATTCAATCGATTCTCTCTCGACATTATCAATACATTTCAAGATTTTCATTGAATTTNAATCTTGAATTAGCTCGATTATTCTATTGGCAACAGACACGTCTTTCATCACTGTTATTACTCATTCATGATGAATATCGAAATTATTTGAGAAATTATCATTTCATCTTTCGAATTGATCTNGATTCATTTCTTATGCCGAAATATTCGTTCTACCAACAAACATCTTCACTCACACTCGGACAAACAATACCCTATGATCAATATACATTAAATCGTTTGAAACGAATTGGACAATTTTTTAATACGGATATCAATCCGAATTCGATCACCATTAGTTGGTTTGGTCGATTGAATCTTCTAACGAAATTAGCTCAACAAGTCGTTCTCATGGCTGTTTGGTTAATCAAAGAAGAATTCACAAATTCCGAACGACTACATCATTTAACTTATCTCAACTATCCATCGTGGTACATCGATGGAATCTTTGAATATGCTACAGCAATTATTCTCTCAATCAATCATTATGAAACTTATTCATTCAAACAATATGTTTCATTCGATTGTCAACATGTGCTTAACAAATGTCTACATATTTCACTTCGTGATCCATCACATCATTTACGGTTATCGAAACATTCGCTAAGTTTATTGACAGATATCAATCAGAGTAATTTGACTCAGCAAGAACTGTATGTTTATCGAACAGTTATTAAAGCAAATGGAATGTTTCGTTTATTGAAAAACTAATTTTTATTTTTGAGAGTGAGGGTGTTTATTTTGGATTTAAAATTATAAAAGTATTAAATCGATATCGAAATATTTTATTTCTATTTTTTCTTTATTTATAAATTTATAGAAAATTGTCATACTGTTTAGAGCAGCTAGTAAAACGAAACATATTTAACGTTCTTCATCTTCGTCTTTGTTGCATAGTTCTTGAACCATTAAATTATTTCCTTGTTGAATTTGCTCCAAATGATCAACCTGTCTTTGATGATAATTACTATAATCTGATAGGCCATGATCTGGTATACGCTGATACTGATGATCGTCTGTATAACCGGCAAAGCTGTAATCGAGACGATTTTTATCAGGATTAACATCGTAATCAAAAACTGCTCGTTTTGCACCTCGTTTATCTGCGCTTGGTGGACTGATATCACTAGCTATTTGTTGAGATCTATCCCGAATAAGTACATGTGCATTTCGATCATTCAGAAACGACTGTTTTTGTTTTTCAAGATCTGTATCGATTCTTTTTTGTTCAATATACAATTGTTTTTCTTGAACTTTTAATTGCTCTAGTTGATTTTGTTGAACTTCAAGAGTTGATATATCTAATTACTTGATTATCACGAGATGCTGTTTTTAAAAATTCAGATGTTTGTTTAATTTTTGTCTTGACCTCATTTATTTCCGCTTGATTTCTACTTCGTTTACTTAATAAATCATTTCTCACTGCAGGTTTTTCCATTTCACTACTGACTGCTGATGGAGATAATTTCTTTAAGTCATTATACGAATCAAGTACTTCACTTTGTTCATTTGTTGGTACTTTGTCTTTAATCATTTGCTCATTTGCTTTATCAAGTAAAACTTGATCTTTACCGCCATTTAATTTATATATTCCACCTTGAGCACCTTCAAATGCTGCAGCCGTTATTGAACTAACTGCTGCACTTTTAACTGCTCGTTTTA
>JGI26532J50257_10001188_pt1 | contig 12505 bp, 10 predicted proteins | sample ThiBiot_500_plan_FD_50257 | JGI IMG/M metagenome (IMG submission 50257) | reverse complement strand
TGTGTGTGTGTGTGCGTGTGATTAAATTGAGCTGGTCTTTATTTGTCTTTTTATCTTTCTAGGATAACGATGGGAAACTGTGCATCATCGAGCAAACGTCGACAAAAAGATTATAAACGAACATCACTAGAAAACGCAATTGTCCTTGACAATAAACAACTGTCACCAATACCATTAACGATACATACAAATCAACGTCCTTACTCTTTATTGACTGATTCTGATCAACAAACAGCAGTTATTACAGATAGCAATAGTTTAATTCAATTTTATTATTCATCAAATTTCGATACTACTTGCATGTCATCATCGAATTCTAATCTAAAACCACGCATTCCCGTTAGTAAATCTCGATTGCCTGTTCATCAATCGCAGTCAAACAAACCGACAACATCAATTGGTACAACAAACCGAACGAGTAATTGTCTTGAGAGAGTAAACGAGATGACTCAGACATCGAGCGAGANGNAGAGGAAAAATTAATTCTGCTTTGTGTCATCGAACGAGCACGAACGTTTTTTTTCCTTTTCCTTTTTTTTTCTTCCTTCGTCATCTTCCATGCTGCTTTTTTCTCCTATTGCTCCCTCATTATGACTGCGTCAACTAGTGATACTTGAGCAAAAATAACATTTATGTATACGAAGATCTAACTTTGATATTATTTGTTAGGTACTAATTCAACAATGACAACTAACAATCGTATTTTACCACCGACAACAACCGGTGCACGACTCGGNTGTATTCCTCGACCGACAGCACCGGGTCTACAACAAGCACAAGCATCTTTACTTGCACGAAGTCGTTCGATTAGTCCATCGTCGAATTCATCGTCATCATCGACGTCACAACGTGCAAATAAAACTCAAATTCCATCGAAACCAACGNCCTCAACATCAAGTCAAATNAAATCGAAAATACCTCCATCATCATCTCAACAGAAAAAACCGACAACTACGACNAAAAGTGATCTNAATACGATTCGTGATCGATATATAACTCAAACTCGACCGAATTCATTTACTCGACGTACTCAAGGATCGACGATTTCAAAATCAACGACTATTCAAGAAGAAAAACCTGAACAAACCGAAGATATGAAAAGTGATTCGGCATACGCAAGTATCACGCTTCCTACGCAACCTCCTGCATCATCTACATCTCGTCAANGACAACGTGCATCTAGTACTTTATCATCGTCATCTTTAGTATCCGATGTTCTCAATCGAGAACTTTCACTTGATGATGAAAATTGTAGTCTGAAATCGGATGATTTAATCTGTGATTATGATGATACATTAACTTTAGATTCGATTAGTAGAAAGTACGTTTTCGATAGTGATATTTTAAAGTTGANAATATTCATTGAATTGTAGTGATGGAGGTGATACTTCATCGTCAAATTCTTTACCAATCGATACAACTAAAAAACCTTCGACAATCCCAATTAAAAATACTGCAATTTCGAAAGATAATCATCGTTCTTCCGTTCCAGCTAAAGTCAATGAGAATCTTCGAGAATCATTGGATGAATTAACACGATTAAGTACTCGATTAGATAGTACCAGTGATCAAGAACAGAATCGGTANATAAAATATAAATGCTAAACCTCTGATAATTTATTTTNTTTTTTCGAATTGATTTAGTAATCGATTACTCTCCCGTTCAGTTTCACTTAAACCACCNATTAGTTCATTACCACCTCGAGAAGATGCCGAACAAATAACGATGGATATTGAAGCCTATCGACAGGTGATGAAAGATGTTATGGTTGTTAAAACAGTTCTTCATCAATTAGATCGATTATTAAAACATTCAGACGGTTCAAATATGACAGTGAGAATTCATCTATTTTGTTTTGAAAATCGATTTTGTATAAACGTAATTTAGGATTCTATGATTGGTTCATTTCATGAATCGATGACAAGTTCGAGACATTATTCATCAAGTGGTGAAGGAGGAAATCCGCGAAATTCTATTGATGAAAATTCAACATGCGATGATTTAATGAAAGTGAGAAAAGATATAATGATGAATATAATAATAAAAAAATATTCGCTTTTCTCAATTCAAGGAAATTCTAATCCTACGTAAAGAACGTGATCAAGATAAACAAACAATAAAATTATTGCAAGAGCAAATGGTTTGTAGATTTTAAAAAGAAAAATCAAATTTTCACTTTGATTTAAAAACGTTTCTTTTCTTTCTAGTATAAATATTCGAGTCAAACCAATAATTCATAATTCAACATTCCGATCTATTTCTTTTTTTTTTGTTTTGTAAAATATCTGTTGTCAGTATTTTTATTTTTTGATTAAATAAAAAAGAATCTATTTATGCCTTATTGATATTTTTATTTTAAAATTCTCTTCAACTAATCGATCAAATTAGCCTGTTCAAGTTAATGAAAAGCATTTCTTGTCATAAAGACAAAAGAATTTTCCTAATTAAAATTTAATGTTCAATTCTAATCGATCGTCGGTTTTTTTCTCTTTTAACTACTTCAGTTCTTTAGGTGACAAGTATAAGGAAAATGTAGCCTGTATTTTCTTTTGCTTATTGACACACGTCGCTCTCTCTGTCTTTTCTTTTTTTCACACAATACGTCGTTTATTCCAATTACGGGCAAGCGAACAAAACTACATTTCCAGTTGCCTTTTTTCTCACTCTTTTTTCTTCTTTTTTACTCTCGTCAACACCGGGTAAACATTCAATTGAATATTCCGGCTCAATCACAGTCTTTAGTTGAGAACAATGGGAAATACAACGTCGGAAGTTGCTTCGGGTGTGAAAGCGCAGATCAATTCGGGTGGACAAGGTCCTGAACTATATCGTTTCGTAGATTTAACAGTAATCAGATTTGANTTTTAAAAAAAAACCAGGCAAATTATTTGCTTTTTGTTAGGGCGGAGGAGAATTTATTGATGTGATGCGTATTGCTAATCGNACGAAAGATTATACACAAATCGATGCTTTGATTAAAGAACATATACCGAGATTTTTGTATAATGANGGTGAAGGCAAATTAGTAAGTCGATGAATGAGATCAAAAAACAAACATTGNTCATGTTCATTCTAGGTAACAATAAGCGAAATAGTTAAACGACGAAATAATACGTATAGTAAATTAAAAAGTATCGTTTCATCAGCGAAACCAATCGAAGAAGAACATATCAATGGCGAAGAAACGAAACATGTTTGTTGGGATTTAGATTTACGTGGTGGTGTCGGAGAACATATTCTTCATATATGTTTTCTCTCGGGAAGTCCTGTACATTCAGCTCTAGCTAAACGTTTAATCAAACATTTTCCGAGATTAATTGATGATCTATATATGGGCGATGAATACTATGGTTTGTTTACAATATTAAATGTCCTTTTTTTTCTACGAACGATCTCGTTTCAGGTGAAAGTGTACTACATATTGCGATTGTAAACGAAGAACCAGCAACAGTTAAATTTCTACTGGATGCTGGAGTTGATTTTACACAACGTTGTTGTGGAAAATTCTTTTGCCCCGAAGATCAAAAATCGAGTCGGTAGGATAAATTTTTCCTATTTTGTTTTTGTTGTTGTTGAAGATTCAGTGTTTGTTGTTCTTCTATTAGAGTTGATAATGTAACGAAAGAATGTCCCGACGTTAGTGTTGCTACAAACTACGAAGGATATTGTTATTTTGGCGAATATGCTCTCTCATTTGCAGCTGTTCTCGAACAAGAAGAATCAGTACGATTATTAATTGCGAAAGGTGCCGAACCTAATTGCCAAGACACAAACGGCAACACAGCTTTACATATGTGTGTCATCTACAATCGACTTGTTCGTGTTTGATGGATTGTTTTGTTTTGTTTTGTTTTGTTCATCGAGTTTGATTTAGGAAATGGTCGATCTACTCTATGAATTAGGCGGATTATTGGATATTAAAAATCGACAAGGTCTAACTCCATTAACACTCGCAGCAGTTAAAGCGAGAAAAGAAGTAGATTGATATTAGAAAACAAAAAAAAAAGAAACTGAAGATATTTATCATTTTGAATGAATGTATATAGATGTTTGATCATATTTTACAAAAAACTCGAACGATTTTTTGGCAATACGGAAATGTGACTTGTGCAGGATATCCATTGGATGATATTGATACGATTGGTAAAGATGGTTCGTTGAATGATACGAGTGCATTGAACATTATTGTTCGTGGTGTAAGTTCAAAAGATTTGATAGAACAGAAAAACAAAAAAAAATAAGTTTCTGATTTTCGTAGGAATCAGCTGGACATTTAGATATGATGGATGGATTGATTGTTCAATTATTAAATGAAAAATGGCGAACTTTTATTAAATTCAAGTTCGATCAATTTTGAAAATAAGAAAAGAAAAAGAAAAACTTTTGCCCTTTTCAAATAGATTTTTTCAACGTATGGGTATATTTTGTCTTTATTTTACTATTGGTCTTATTGGTTTACTTATTCGTGGATATTATCGTTTGCCATCAACATGTNTACAGATAGAAGGTGAGGGTAAAGAAGAAGAAAGTGCAACACATATTCTCACTAATCTATCTCATTGTCGTTGTCATTATACGAATTTTCTTTGGGAAAAAAGTTATTTCAATGAAACAAATCATACATATATCAACGAAAATGAACGAAGTTTCGAGCCATTAGCATTAATTTTAAATCTGTCCGATGGTTTAACTGTATTCGGTGCCATGATTTATATTTTTTTAACCATTAAAGAATTTTCCTATCAAAATTTTCAATTGGATTCATTTATCTATGTCAATGATCCGACACGAATTCTATTTCTTTTCTCTTGTTTATTAACAATTGCCATGTTACCAGCACGTTTTACATGTTCACTTGAAATCGATGATGTTCTTTGTGTATTTGCAACATTAACTCGAGCACCCTACTTCTTCTTTTTTTGTCGGTAAAATACAAAAAGAAAGAAATATCAATTGTTTCTCANTTTTGTTTTTGTCTATTCAAAGTGGCTTTCGTTCAACCGGTCCATTCGTTGTCATGATATACACGATGATACGTGGTGATCTCTTACGATTTTGTTTGATTTTTCTTGTGTTTATGTTTGGTTTTACTCAAGCACTACATGTACTCTTCGTACGAATCGATTGCGACAATGATTTTGCATCGGTTATTGAAACATTTTTTCATATGTTCTGTGTTACACTTCAACAAGTTACAGATGCCTATCAAAATCTCAATAAACATCCCATATCGATCATTAAAATTATTGGCAAAGTAAGATGATGAATTCAAAATTTTGTTTTTAATCAAACGTTCGTTTAGATGTGGTTTGTCACGTATATCGTTACAGCTGCAGTTCTATTAGTTAATATGCTTATCGCTAGTGAGTTGACANGATGTTCTTCTCGGCAGGAATNAAATCGAATTTTTTTTAAATTTAAGTGATGGGTAATACGTATGCAACGGTGAATGAAAGGAAAAAAGAATGGCTTCGTCAATGGGCAAAGATTATGTTGATTATTGAACAGTCGGTTTCGAGAAAAGAACGTCTCGCTCAACAATCGAATTATTCGAAAAAAATGCCCGATGGTTCACGAGTTTTAGTAACTCGATTGATACAAACGGTAGAGAAAAAACAACAAAAATCAATTTTTTTTTAAATCAAATTTTCTTTTATCTCGATTATCTAGCCGGAAGAACGAACGGGTATTGAATCAATGCGAACGATCTACTACGAACAATTACGACGACATTTAGAACCTGAAAACATTTCGATACAATCACGAACGAAATCAATAGCTGCTAATTCTCAACATAGTTCATCTTTATACGGAACAAATAGTGGCAAAATTAAAACTAATCACATTCGAAATCCTAGTTTTGGTTCATTTGAAGCGACTACACTCACATAATTTCTTCTTCTTCTCATATGTATATGCTTTAATATAAAAGACAAATAAAGATGACGTTAGTAATCAATGTTAATTTTCCATTGGTCGACTAAAATAAATGTAAAGAAGATAGATTGCTTGCTTGCTGCCGCTATTGATTTTTGCTNCTCTGTTGTTCGATAATCTAAATTTGAGAATCTCGAATTCATGCTTGAACTTGCTCAAAATTTAATTTTAAATGAAGATGCACTCAATAGTCTACCTGAAAATAAACGACCGGTGTTTATTTACGAATGGCTTTGTTTTTTAAATAAAGTTCTTGCTGCTGCACAAAAGAATGATATTCGTGAATGTCAACCACGCATTGTCGAACAACTCATGCAACAAATACAATACGGACCTGGTCCACCTATTCGAACATTAATCGGTCGAAATCTTGCAACTTTATTTAGTGTTGGCGATCCATTTCCATTGTTTAATACTGTGAATCGTTGTAATGATACATTGAAATCAAAAGATGACACAGCTAAATTAGCAACCGTTGTTGTTATCGGTTCATTATACGAACGACTCGGTCGATTAGTCGGTCGATCGTATGAAGAAACTGTACAATTACTATTAAAAACACTTAAAAATGGTGATTCACAAATGCGTTGCGAGATTATGTTTACATTCGAACGCATTGTCAATGGTCTTGGTTCGGCTGGTAATAATCTTCATCGAGAAATATTCAAAGTTGCTAAAACTCATGTTTGCGATCGATCAATGCCCGTTCGATCGGCTGCAGCGACGTGTCTCATTGCGTTGATCAATCAAAATAATTTCATGTACACAACCGAATTAGAAAGCAATGTCACATTAGGTTTTCGTGCATTGGACGGTTCAAATTATGAAGTACGTTGTTCGATAGCCAAATATTTAGCTGCTCTATTAGCTGCAACACAAGAAACAACAACAAATTCAAGTCAAAATACAATGACAAAATCGAACACGAATGCAGCAAATGCGAAGAAAATCAAAACGGAAGATATTCTCAATTATCTTGCAGGTGGTTTTCTACGTGGTAATATTGGATTTTTAAAATCGAACACAACTGAACGTATCAAAGGTCCAACAAGTGTTCAACGTGAAATTCGTATTGGTGTAACACATACATACGTTGAATTAGCTCTGGTTCTTGGCACAACATGGATCGAACAGAATCTTTCGTTATTTATCAATCATGTTCTCGAATTAGCCGGTAATCCACGTGCATCAACATCACATGTCGATGCTGTCTATTCGAGAAAATGTATTACATTCATTCTTCGTTCACTTGTTGGTTCACGTCTCGGTGAAAAAGCTCAATTTGCAGCTGCCAAAGAACTTGCTCATATCATTACACGTTATACGACACCACAATTTGTTCAAATGAATTCTCCATCATCACCAACATCAAACAATGATCTCAATATATCAACTGGTTCATCATCATTAAATTCAAGTACGAATTCGATGATGTCATCAACGAATACCTATGAATCATCATCATCAAACATTGAATATACTCAACATATACTTATTTGTGCTTTACATGAACTTAGTTTACTTGTTCAAAGTCTTGGAACATCGACAAGTCTATTAATTCAAGATAGTTGCAATGGTTTAATCGATACACTTTTCTTAGTCATTCTCAATCCATCGCATTCAGTTCGATTATCAGCTGCTTGGTGTCTTCGATCGATTACCACAGCTCTCCCATCGCTTATGACGCCATTAATCGATCGGTGTCTCGAGAAAATGAAAAATCTTGCTAAACAATCGACATCATACAATACCGATGCCATGTCTGGCTTTGCTCTTGCTCTGCAAGCTCTACTCGGTGCTGTCTATCGTTGTCCGTTGGGTATACCATCACAACGAGCGAAGACTATCTTTGATTTTGCCGATGATCTTCTTCGAACAGCAACAGCATCGACTGCTGGTCAACAACAATCACTCATACCTCGTGTTATTCTTCAACGAACACATACAGCTTGGCAATTACTGGCTGCATGTTGTACACTTGGTCAAGAAGTGATTAAAAAATTCGTGCCAAGACTCGTTCTTCTTTGGCGAAATGTTTTTCCACGTTCACAATCCGATTTCGAACAAGAAAAACAACGTGGCGATTCGTTTACATGGACTCTATCGTTCAATCAACGTTCAGGTGCATTGTGTTCAATGATTTCATTTCTAAATAATTGTACACATGGTGACGAACATTTGATAACCGATGATCTACTCAAACGAATGTTAAATCCGATTGAAAATGCAATCGTTGTTCTTTTACATATACCAAATCTAATTAAACAATTCGGTGCACAATTAAAAGCACCAACAGCTATGTTTCGTTTGCGTTTATATGAACTTCTATCATTGATACCGATTAAATTCTATGAACAACATTTTAAAGTTCTATTACGAGAATTAGTTGCTGAATTTACATTGACAGATAATTCAGCTAATACAACAACATCATTACTTCGTTCGGTATGTCATGATAATGATAGTGTTCTACTTGGCAATTGGCTTCAAGAAACTGATTATCAAATGATTGAAGAACAATTACAACCGAATTCAGCTAGTGGTTCAGGTGCACTTGAACATGATGAAACATATTTATATCGTCGTGATACAAATTTAACATCGTTCAATATCATTAACTATCTATTTCGTTCATCAACAAATTCGGATAATAATTCAAGTAATACGTATTATTCACGGCCGGCTGAATTTAATATTCCTGGGCCACTTCCACTCGGTGTATCGGTGATCGATGCGTCGATACTTCTCTATGGTGCAATGTTTCTTCGTGTACCGAATAAACATCGTTTGAATATGTTACAACATTTTATTGAAACAATTAAACAATCGAAAGGTCCTCGACAAGAAGCTGTACAAGTGAATATATTTACAGCTGTGCTAACAGCATTGAAAACACTCGCTGAAACGAAACAATCATCGGCAATCGACGATGAAAATGTGAAAAAATCAGCGTGTACTCTCGTTATGCAAACATTGAGTCATCCGAATCCAATTCTACGATGTGCAGCTGGTGAAGCACTTGGCCGTTTGACACAAGTCGTTGGTGATAATCGATTTGTTGCTGAAATAGCACAGATATGTTTCGATCGGCTGAAAGAGTTTCGTGATGTACCATCTCGAACAGGTTATTCCTTAGCATTAGGTTGTCTACATCGGTATGTTGGCGGTATGAGTACAGGACAATATTTAAATTTATCCGTATCAATTCTTCTCGCACTTGCACAAGATCAATCGGCATCGACCGTTCAAGTTTGGGCATTACATGCTCTTGCATTAGTTGCCGATTGTGGTGGACAAATGTTTCGTTCGTATGTTGAACCATGTCTAGCATTGATCTTGAATCTTCTTCTGTCAATTCCTCAATCACAATCTGATGTATTTCAATGTTGTGGACGTTTACTCGGTGCATTAATGACAACGATGGGTCCTGAATTACAAACAAATACAAATTATATTTCAATTCTACGTTCATCATGTTTAACAGCCAGTAGTCTATTACAAATGCATATGGAACCGATTGTTCAAGCTGAAGCTATTCAAGCTCTACAACAATTNCATTTATTTGCGTCACGNCATGTTAATCTGTCGACATTAGTTCCCGAATTGATACAAGCATTGAAAACACGAGATTTATCGTTACGACGTGCATGTGTATCTTGTTTACGACAATTGTCTCAACGTGAAGCCAAAGAAGTTAGTGAATATGCCAAAGGTTTTATGAAAGAACGTGCACAAGATACATCGACAGGTCTTTCAGAATTTCGTAGTCTTGAAGAGTTACTTTTCTCAATGCTTGATACGGAAACTGACGCTAAATTATGTTCGAATGTTCAAGATACACTTGTCTATATGTTACAAGCTTTAGGTGCAAATAATCTCACACATTGGCTACAATTATGTAAAGATGTTCTTGCAGCAACAACTGAAACATCAGGCACAGGACCATTGTCCGATAATGATAAACAAACAAGTTCATCTTCACGAACAACAACAGCAACAGCAGCAACAACAACAACTTCGGCAGNCAGTTCTTCTGCTGCTCGAGGAGGAGATGATGATGAAGATAGTTTTGGTCTTGATAATGATGATAATGATTATGCAGATACAGGTGGTGATGAACAATTACAAACATCGTCGAATCAAAATACAGTTCGTCGTGCAACATCATCAGCTAAATGGCCAACGAAAGTGTTCGCTGCTGATTGTGTACAAAAATTAATTTCGTTCTGTGAACAAACATCATCAGCTAAACTTCATTTCGATTATATCTCAGCTAAAGAACGTATTCGTACGAATTCAAATGAAGATTATCTTGTCATACATTTGAATACTTTAATCACATTTTCATTCATGTCATGCACATCAACAAGTGATCAATTGCGTTTATCGGGCTTATCTTTACTCAAACAGATCATTGTCAAATTTGCAAATATACAAGAAGATATCGATCTACCTGGCCATGTTATTCTCGAACAATATCAAGCACAAGTTGGTGCTGCATTACGGCCAGCTTTTTCTCAAGATACATCATCACATGTCACTGCNCAAGCATGCGATGTTTGCAGTACATGGATATCAAGCGGTGTCGCACAAGATCTCAATGATTTACGACGTGTTCATCAATTACTTTTATCGTCATTACAAAAATTTACATCGATACAACAACATAAAAATGATACGTCAATGATTTACAGTGAAAATGCATTGACAATTGAAAATCTCGCTGTTTTAAAAGCTTGGGCTGATGTTTACAATGTTGCTACACTTCGTCAAAATCAAGAGAAACATAGTCGAAATAGTAATATATTAATACTTGTTCAACCTGAATTGAATGTTCTCATTCATCATTGGCTTGCTGCATTGACTGATTATGCGTTTCTGATTCTTCCAAATGAGTTCGTTAGTAATAATATGACGAATACTAATCCCGATGAAAATACGAGCGGTGGCAATTTCTATTCAGCTGAATCAAATATTGATCTAACACGAAAGATTTACAAAGCCAATTGGTCATCAATTATGCAAGCAACAACGCAATGGTTGTCGGAACATCATTATGAACTTGAAAGTCTTGCAGCTAATCAAAAATCGATCGGCTATCGACAACGTGATGTTCTTATGACGAAATTTCTAACATCGACTCTGACAAATAAAATTCGAACATTTCCAGAAAAGAAAGAAGAAATCTTTGCAATGCTATTGGGTTGTTGTATTGAAGCATTATCGATTTCGGTATCTGAACAAACAGAAGAAACAATCGAAACTATCCTATCATCAGTTATGAATCTTCTACAAGCAGAAATTACGACTAGNCAATTGACAATGATTATTTGTATTGAAATACTCAATGTTCTTCATCGGTAATTGACTTGAAAATTAACTAATTCATTATATTATTATTTTCTTCTTTGTGTTTAGATTGTATTTTGTTCGTACGGATCCCAAAACTCATTTATATATTCTCAAAATAGTCGATAAAATCTTTCATATTGTCCCATTATGTTCACAGATAACATCCGTAGCCAGNGAAGATCGTCTTGTACCTGGCGAATCATTTCTTTTTGCTTCATTAGAATTACTTGTTTGCGTTCTTCTAAGTTACTATCCAAACATAGCTGGTGATCTTCAATTAGGACCTATTTTTCAATTAAAATTATCAATGAAATCGAGTTCAGAAATTAATGAATTAATTCTCGAAAATGTTAAACTTCTCAGTGAATTAATTACTCTATGTACTACGGATGAAGGTAGAAGAATACGCTGCTATTGTCTAAAAATGATAATAAAAAAACGAAAATCGATTGTTTAGGTCTTCAAGCATTGATACCTGTTGTTGTTCATTTACTTTTAACAACTAGTTCCGTTCTTCTTGCAACAAAAACCGATGATCAAAATCAATTATTATCAGCAATAAATCAATCGATTGAAAATATCTTTTCAACATCGATTGACAAAAATATTCGACGTTGTACAATCATTACAATACTTAATCTNAGAACTAATCGTAAGACAATCGATTATTTGATTTGAAGAGTTTATTTGAATATTTTTTTTCCTAGTAACAACGAAAGGTATTTCTGATCATGGACATTTTGTTCAATGTTTAACAACATTGATTCTTAATTCAAATGATATGAATTTAAGTGAAGAATGTATTGATTTCTATCGAAAAGCATTCGATGATACTGAAACTGAAGTAAATAGTTGTTTTTTTTTCTTCTTACTAAAATTGNTCACATGTTTATCTGTTAGACACATATTCGCATATTGCAATGTCTAAATCAATTATTTCAATCGTCGAATGTGTCTCTTCGAAATCAATTCATTCAAATCTTTACACCTTTATTATTGAATGAATTAAAAACATCAACTGATAATTCGCCACAACAAATTCGAATTGAAATCTTGAAAATATTCGAAACACTCTTGTCAATTGTTGATTCGACTTTACGTATGACANAAAAAACATTTTGTTTTTATATATTTTTTCTCTTTCTCTCTCTGCAGGTCTACGGTTAGCTTCATTAATCATTCCATTATTTATTAATTTTCTTCCCGATGCAACAA
>JGI26532J50257_10001178_pt1 | contig 12558 bp, 9 predicted proteins | sample ThiBiot_500_plan_FD_50257 | JGI IMG/M metagenome (IMG submission 50257) | reverse complement strand
AAAAAAAAAGCAAAAGTTAAAATTCATAAATATATCATTTGTGCTTATATTCTTGATGAGATAAAAATAGAATAGAATTTGACATTTATTAATTGATTTTCGACAAATTGAAAGAGAAAAGTATTGAGAAATGAGTAATCATTGTATGTTTTCTATTTGAATAGACGTTGAACCTGAGCCACTTGATTGTGATAAACCACAATCATTTGAAAATAATTTCGTTCATCATATGGCTATCGGTGAAACGGTGGTTGGCACTCTTTGGACATCATTCGCTGGTGTTTGTATTGAAAAATTACTTGATGAATTACTTAAAGTAGAAATAAATGAAATTTTAGATTTTTTTTATTATTATTATTATTATTATTATTTAGAATGGAATCAATCAAAAGAAAACAGTGTCAAAAGAATCACAAGATATATCACCAGCAACAACAACAACACAAACAAGTCCAACATCAACACCGATTCTGATGAATTCAAGTGATAATCTTCTATATAATCTTTCATATTTATCATCTGTGATACATCCTGTTATTATACTTCGTTTACTTGAACATCGTCTATTCACACCATTGTTTAAGAAAAAAGCTGTTACAAGTAATCCACCTATTAATTTAAATCTTCCTCCTCCTCCTTCGACAATACCGTCAGCGAATACTACTGTGGAGAACAAAACTCCATCAATATCGGTAACACCAAATATCGGTGCATTAGCATCAATACCAACACTACCGAAGCCTGATGTTTTCAAACGACAACGAAGTTCATTAACTAAAGACACTCCATCGAATGATCGTTCATCATTATTAACTAAATTTACACACTCAACATATGACAAACATCGAAAATCATCGAAATCACCAACATCAAATCCCATAACAGCATTAACATTAACAAATTCACCGAGTTCAACGACGAATCTATCGAATGTATCAACTGGTGGAACAACAGCCAATGATCTATCATCATTACTTTCATCATCATCAACATCAGCACCATCAACATCATTGTCAGCATCAGGATCAACAACAAATAATACGAATCAATCTCGAAAATGGTTTTGGAGAAATTCAGAGAAAACAATTCCATCGAATCTACCGGCTGATCGTAATCCATTATTACAAGCTATTGTTGAAACCGATACATTATCATCACTGAATAATTCATCATCGATAACAAATTCCGCAGCAAATTCAGCGGGTGTCGGAGAAATAAAACTATTCGAAAAAGAACTATTAAATCTTCCATCATTTCAATTAAGTGACTCACAAAATCCACTTCTACCAAGTCCAACTTGTTTAAATTATGATTTTACAAGTTCATTGGATACAACTAATCCGCATATAAAACCAATCTATATTAAAGGGCAACAAACGAATGGTTTAGTTAAATCAAAAAATAATGATGAAGATCGTAAGTTCATTATTCATAATAAACAAAAGAAGAAAATATGTTAATGAGAAAAAAAAATCAATGTTTGCATGAGTAACATCAACTAGTAATAGAATATATTAATTACATTTCCTTTTCATTTTTTTCCGACAAGAAAGAAAAACTAAATATATTTTTACTAATGATTTCTTTTTATTTCATTAGTATCATCTGCATTTTTTGATAATCCAACAACAAACAATTCGAATAGTAATCATCATCATCATTTAACAACATTAAATGTTCCATTTGTTGCCGTACGAACACCATCCGATGATAGTTATCATTCATCAAGTCACAACAGTAGTCCATCACGACAATCATCAACACGAATATCATCAACGAATAATAATCGTCAACAACGTTCATTATCGAATACGCGAATGTCCGTACGTGAAACAGTAAAAAGTCTATTTCGTTCATCGAAAACTGTCGATAATATGTCAAGTAATGGTAATAATTCACCGAGAAATTCATCGATTGGCATATGTCATCGTTCGAGAACGAAATCATCATCACCATTAATCAACAATCAACTATCACATTCACAACCAATTGTAACTGAATCGTTAATTAATGAAAATAATATTCATTTCGATTCAACATTTACCAATCATAGTGAACAAACACCATTAATCGATCGTCATGATCAAATTAAACAAATCAATCCAATGAATGACGATAATAATAATCGACGTTTAAATCGACATGGTTTACATTTACCACTTGATATCGATGGTTTACAGCGTAGTCGTTCATGTACCGATGAAATTATTATTCCAATCACTAATCATGAAAATAATTCATCATCATCAGTAGCTGTACCAACAATTTCAACAACAGGACATTCAACATTACAACCGAATCAAACTGATGTTATTTCATTACATTCGTCAGATAGTGCAGCTTCATCAATCTCAGCATATGCTCCACAACAGCAACTACAACTATCACAATGTTTAACACAATTATCAGCACCAACAGCATTGACAACAAATGGAAGAAATGATATGAGTAAATCTCAAGAATCCTTATTTAGTTTTTCATCTCCAATGCAAAAACAACGTTCATTTAAATCATTGATTATGACAGCAACAACAAAAGATACTGTTAGTAAACAAGGCAATGATATTCTACATTTAATTGCTAATTGGGTGCTACGATCACCGGAAGATTTTCAAGATTATCTTGTACAAAAAGAATTGCGAAGTTTTTTTGCACTATTAGAATCTTTACATAATTCATTTCGAAGTTGGACAAATCAAATTAAAGATATTCTTGCATTACAAGATGTTGAAACGCCATTAGATCCTGAAATCGACGAAGCGAATACTGAAGATATGTTTCGAGAATATATAAAAATGCAACGTGATATCGTTTCGGGTCGTTTAATTTGTTCGAAAGAAGAAGCAGCTACTCTCGCTGCCGTTCAATTACGTCTCGAAGCATGGCCTGAAGAAAATCTCGAACTAGCTGAAGAAGATGAATTACATACATTAAATTTAACTCTCAACGATCAAACATCACCATCATCATTGACACATATAATGACTTCATCATTATGGCGTGATCGTCGTCGTCGTAATCTAATAAAATTTCGTTTTACAGATATTCCTTGTTGTAAACGTGTCGATTCGAGTATACATAAATCGAAAAAACCATTTCTACCGCCGGATTTTCGTCATAGTAATGAAATATTAAAATTAATCAAAGATAAACAACGGAAATTATTTCATATCAATGATTATGATAATCCGACACGATTAAAAGAATGTTACGTACGTTTATGTCGAAATTTGCCGAGTTATAATGCCGAAATCTATGTTGTCAAAGAACTTCATGGCAAACGATCGAAACGAAAAGGCACTCGATTATTATGTATTCGTTCGGATAAAATCTGTTTATTAGATATGAAAACACGTATGATCTACAAAGAACAACGTATAGCTGATCTTGAACATTGGATAACTAGTGGACATCATTTAAGTGCAGGAACAAATGATCTTGTTCTCGAATTTCGTAATAAAACAAAATGGCGTTTGCAATTGAATAATACTGCCGATTTACGTGCAATAACTGTATATCTATGGAAAATTGTTAATGTCGAAGGTTTTGCTCTATTTGATAAGCACATTCCATTGAATACACCTATTCGTCGATATTCACAAACACATCTAACAGGACGTCGAATGACACTGGTACCAACGTCATTATCATCGAATTCGAATAAAAATCCCTATCAAACAATATCTGATATGTATAAAAATTCAACGAATCAACAAACAAAACAGTCAATGTCACCTCAAACAACAATTGATCATATACAAAATTTAACACGTATTATGCAAACGAATCGTACGACAACATTGTCAGGAATTCTTCTCAATTCATCGTATATTCATCCGACGGATCATACGCAACCGTTATGTTTTTCAGCTGAACTCGAAGAACTCAAATATCTATTCGATTTTCCTGAAGAAGTCGCAATACGTTTAACAGAAATCGAACATGAAATCTTTCTTAGTGTACCACCATTACAATATCTCAGACATTTAACACTTGATATGTCGTTTTTATCGGCAACGGATACATCCAATCATGGGAAAAGTATTCGAATTCTTGTACAACGTTTTCAAGCTGTCGGATCATTTATTCAGCAATTAATTGTCTCACAAACGAGCTTTCAAGAACGAAAAGCAATCGTTGCATCCATACTTCGATGTGCTATCACCTGCTGGTACATGGGCAATTTCAATAGTGCAATGCAGATTCTTGCTGGATTGAAAATTGAAGCATTTCGTCCATTGTGGTTATCGATCACCGACGAAATACCTGGTTTTAAATTCTTAACCGATGCATTTAATTCCAATGAGAAAACACCACAATATTGTGATGCTGTTAGTCGAGCATTGGACATACCAACATGCAAAGTTGTGCCATTTTTTGGTACTTTTCTTAAAGATCTTCGATCGATATTGAATACTGTACCGAGTATAGTCGTTCTTTGCAATCGAAATACACAAAAACCGATCGAATCTGTAACAGATTTTCAAAATCAAGAACATTTCCTAACACGTATTGGCGTTGGTGGTTTGATTAATACACGAAAAATCGAACTTGTTCATATGGTTCTCAAAGATATTGCCATGTTTCATAATCGTCATCGTCGTCAACCATTATTCAAATGTTGTAACAATCTCAATCGTGTGAAATTGCCATGTCATTCACTCGTTCCTGATATGAAAGAAAAACATTCGGCAACGGTTTGTGTTTCATCCGGTGATGGTTCAACTGATAAACATGCTAAACGAAAATATAATCGTCATCAATCATTTCCTTGTACATCAGCAACGGTCACTGAATATGATCAACATCTTATGGCAAATATTGCAATTAAAGTTATCGGTGATAATGAAACAGGAAATGCAAATGATGACGATAGTTCTTCGGAAACAAATTCGATTCTACCTTATCGTTCGACGCTTGATCTTGATGAACCGGAAACATTCTATTGTTTAAATGTGTCATTCTATCAACCAATAACACAACCGAAACATAATCATGAAGTATCACTTTTATCAATGCATCATATTATTGATTTCAATAATTTACAAATGCTTCGGTTAGTTCTTTTTGTTTGATAAAAATAATCTTCTTCTTCTTTTTATTTAAATTTAAATCAAGAAATGGAACAACATTGATTCTTTATGATGAAGATACGATGCATACATTCTTAGTTACCGTTCGACTTGAACTTGATAATTGTACATTGACATGGTAGGAGACTTCAAAGAAAAACTTCATTCATAAATATTTGATTTACTTTTTCAGGACAAAACCATCGTGGGATACACATCGAAGTATCGAAAATGTCAATACAGCAAATCAAATGTCAAGTGAAGATGCACACTATTCAATTTTAATGAAACGTTATATTCTACGTGATGTTGCATTTGTTGATATGGACGAAGGTTTTCTTCAATTAAAATACGTCAAACATATTCGAAGTGGCATACTTCATTGCGATCTTTTGCCAATCATTAAACGTTATAAACTAAATGATATATCAAATCCAGAAAATTGCTTTACAATTGTTTACGGTTCATCAATCAGCGAGAATAAGTACACATAGAAGATAGATTCGAATGGCTTTTTGTTTTCAATACAAACCCTGTTCTTTTTTCTTCTTCTTCCGTAGATCACTTTGTTTTATCAGTCCGAAATATTGTTCTCAAATATGGTATTCGAGTATTGATAAATTAATAACACAATATCGTAAGCATCGAACATGTTCGGATCGACGAATTGTTTGGTTGAAAAATCAATATCTCTCATTGTATCATGAAAACGAACGTTTTCAAGGGCCAACACCGATGAATGCTGTTTTAGTGTTCGGTGGTCGACAATGGAATTCAAGTTCGTTGTTTTCATACGAACGTGATCATCCATCATCGAAAAAACCGACTAGTGTAATGAAATCATGGTCAAATATTGCTCTACGACGACGAAATAAATACGAACAAGTATTGTTAACATAGAATTGAATTGAATATGATTTCTATTCGATTGATTTAGGATCGAAAGGCAAGTTTCTCGACTGAATCCGACCCAACAACGGTCTCCAAATGGCAACAACATAATTCAACATTAGGTTTACGTCGAAAATCGAAAACACTCGATCATAAACCGAAAACTAATCTTATTACACCGCCAGTTAAACCACCTCGATCATTCACACAACATCAAACAACATCGAAACATCGTTCAAATCCGACGAATTCCTCCTCATCATCATCATCACAACGAGTTACAACAACAACAAATACACTCAATAGTCTTATTAATACGAAACGTTCAACTAATCGTCTAACATCAACGAATTCAAGTAATCAAGTTCAAGATTCGTCATCGCCATGGATTATCAATGAGACTTATATGGATTTTCCTGAATTTGTCGAACTATTTAAATCATTCTATTTTCATTGTCGTCGTGATTTAAAGGATTTATTCGATAAATTCGCGTCAGAAATCAATCTCGAACAGGATTATACAATTAAAGAACAATATAAAAATGATTCATTGGATATTCAAAGACATTTAACTGGTTTAATTACGCGAAATATTGTTGATGATATAACTGACGCAAGTATACGACGAATTTATGATATGATTGCTATATCATCGATACCGTGCTATGCGATTAGCACGCATACGAGAGGAAATTATTTGATAACCAAAGAACAGTTTCGAGAATTTTTAATTGAACATCAAAAAGAAGAGAAATCTTCGTATGAAATCGAGCAGATTATCTATGTAAATATTTTGTTTTCAAATGAATAGTTTTTCTTTTATCTGATCTTTTGTTTTTTTTTGTTTAGCGTCATGAACCTAATCGACAGAATCGATTGAATAAAGTTCTTTCATTCGAAGGCTTTTCACGTTATCTGTTGGATAAAGAAAACTATGCATTCGTTAATGAACATACGAAAGTCAATGAACAAGTAAAAGAGAAATTCTCGTTTGATTTCAATAATTTTCTTCTTTCCATTCAAGGAACTCGATTATCCACTCTCTTATTATTTCGTTGCATCTTCACATAATACCTATCTGACTGGCCATCAATTACGTGGCGAATCATCAGTTGAAATGTATCGTGAGGTATGAAAAAAAATCTTATTTTTATTTCTTCTTCCAAAAAAAAACAAAATTTTTCGTCTAGGTTCTCCTTTCGGGCTGTCGCTGTGTTGAACTCGATTGTTGGGACGGAGATGATGGTTATCCAGTCATCTATCATGGCCGAACATTTGTTAGTAAAATATCTTTTAAACTTGTTGTTGAAGTTATCAATGAAAGTGCATTTATCACTTCGCCCTATCCGGTTATACTTTCAATTGAAAATCGTTGTTCTGTTATGCAACAAACGCGTATGGCACAAATATTTGTCAAAGTTTTTGGCGATAAATTAATAACGAAATATATGTTCGATACGGATTTTTACGAAGATCCTGTATTGCCATCGCCGAGNCAATTAAAATATAAGATTTTAATTAAAAATAAGAAAATTAATAAAATGCAATCGACAACACAATTGAGCAAACAAAAAGTACAATTGAGTGTGAACTATCGAAATTCGGTTTATTCATCACCGGATGACAATGAAGAAGACGAAGATTCCGATGATGATGAATTGATTGATGATTATAATGATGATCAATTAGTCAGCGGTGAATCACAACGATCGAATTCGATGACTGATTCGCCAATGTACAATTTGAAAAAAGCAAATCCAACAGGAACTGTCGATCAAGATGCAGATGACGATTTGTATAAGCCGAACTTTTGTTTGTTCTTTGAAAAATTTTGTTATATTTTTATAGGAAATCATATCAACAACAACGTCGTTATAGTATTTTGAATAGTGAACCACGGCAACGTTTGAAAAGTAGCAGTTCAATTGATGCATCTCAACTTTTAAAAGCCAACAAACCCATGACTGTCGTTCCGAAAGTGCCAGCTGTTTTAGTAGCCAAAGAATTATCGGATATTGTTATTTATACTCAAGCGATTAAATTTCGAGGTGAATTTTTATTTGATTTAACTAAATGTACGATACGTTTCGTTTGTCTAGGCTTGAGTACGTCAACTTCAACTATTGTAGCAGGTGGAAAAACAATTCGAAAAATTCCTAAACGAAATATTCAACTTGTTGCACAGCCAAGTACAACGAGTACGAGTATGATTTCAACGAAACGTTTGATTGAAAGAGAAAAAAAACGAAATTGNTTTCGAATTTTCAGGCACGGAAAGTTCTCGATCGATTGATCAAGTTTCACCTGCTCATCAAATTGTCTCTTTAATTGAAAATAAAGCGAAGAAATTATGTAAAAATCAAGCTGTTGATATGATTCTGTATGAAAATTGTCTTTTTTTTTTCATTGTCAAAATTCAATCATTTCCTTTTTNTCTTCAGTCATACGGAAACACAGCTTGTTCGATGTTATCCAAGNGGATTTCGTGTTGATTCATCGAATTTTAATCCTTTGCATCTTTGGACATACGGCATTCAGTAAATATATTCCCATTGTACCTTTTCAATCTATCGATGNTGTTTTTCTTTAGATTGGCTGCAACGAATTATCAAACACTTGGTATGACACGAGAAAAAAANGCCGATATTTTTTCCTTGCAATTAAATGAAATTTCTATTTCAATTAGATGCTGGACAAATTCTTAATCTATCGATGTTCGAACAAAATGGTAATTGTGGTTATGTTCTTAAGCCGAGTATTTTCTGGGATAAAGAACATCCACAATACGGTCATTTTAATCCATCAATTATCGAACGTGAAGGTTCATGTTCAGAATTGACAATTACTGTATGTTTACAGAAGAAAAACAAANGAAAATAAATTTTTCTNATCATTCTTAGGTTATATCGGGTCAATATTTAACGCAGAATGTTAGTTCAACAACAAGTGTTTATATTGAAGTTGAACTTCTCGGTATACCAATCGATTGTATGTCAAGAAAAACGAAACCATCCGTTAAAAATTCTCTAAATCCTATTTGGCAAGAAACATTCGTCTTTCAAGTAAATTCATTGAACTTCAATGAAATTCATCGTGTTGTTTTCTTTTATCTTTCCATAGTTATTCTTTACCGAATTGGCTTTCGTTCGTTTTCATGTTTATGATGCTGGTAGCAATCATTTAATGTCTCAACGTGTTATGCCACTGAAATGTCTTCAAGCTGGCTATCGACATGTTCGTTTACGAGATATAAGTAACAGTCCATTGGAATTAGCGACCTTGTTTATCTATTCGAAAATGACGGACACAATTTTGATACGAAATATGGAANCAGATCTCTCGACATCGAATACACCGCATTTATTTCGAAATAAAATCTTGAGACGAACAGCTGAACCGGTTGAAGCTGTTGGCGTAAGATGAATATGATTGAATGAAAAAGAAAATCGAGTTTATTTGTTCTATCTAGGCAAGTCGAGAGTCGATTCGACCGAAACATAAAACATTCGAAGTGAAAGTCTACGGAAAAGAAGGTCGCGATGAAGAATTTCGACCGTTTGCTGTTACACAATATACAACTGTTGAAGAACTCATGGAAATGGTAAAAAGCACAATGATATCACGATTTTCTTTTGTTATTTCTCTGATCTTGANTTTAGATTGCAAAAGCAAATGATTTTCTCAAAGTTGGCGAGACAATCAATGATATTATTCTAACTGAATCNTCGAAAACATGGAAAAAGAAAGCTTCATCATCATCATCGAAGAATGCCGATGTACGAGCGAGAGTTCTTGAGAAACATGAACGTATTCTCGAAGTTATCGATCGAGTCGGTCGAGAAACAGTTATTCTATGTAAAAAGAAAGCTCAGGCACAAGTAAATATTTCTTTCAAACACAAAAAACAAACCGAAATAATCATACTTGATTATGATTTTAGCAACATTTACCCTTTTCATCATTGGATAAAGCAACACAGAATTGGGAAAATTGTGATCGAACATTTCTCGTTACAATTTACAATATTTCATCTATACAAAAGCATACAACATTTCGAACACCAATTAATTCAACGGCTATTCATGTTATCACACAAGTAAACGAGAAGATTTAAATTGATTTATTATTTTTGTGAATTGACTTTCTAGTTAATGACAAAAATTCGTATGACTGGCATGCCGAATGATTACGGACTGATTGAAGAAACTGATTTAAATGTCGGTAGTTCAACACGTCGTATACCTATAAAACGTCGTTTACTAGCCGATGATGAGAAAATCTATGGCATACAACGTTTATGGACATCGACGAATTCGAAATTTGTCCTAGTGAAAAAATCTGAATATTCTGAAACGAATAATAACAAAGCATTTACAGATAAATTTCTCTTTCGATCATTAACAAGACAAAAATCGATCGATCGTGGTTCACATGAAGGTAAAAACAAAAAACAAAACTCGAAATTTCATTTGTTAAAATATTTCTCTCCGTGTTTCATCAAGATCTTCATGTCGATCATTTGAATAAAGCACGTACAACAAATAGTCTTCACGCAACATACAATGGTACATTATTATCAAATCGATCAAGTTTAGCACCAACACCACCCATGTCCAAAACAAATTCGAATAAAAAACATTCAATAAAAAAAATCTTCTCAACAGTTAAATCCTGACGAATGATGATGATGATGATGATAATACGATCTTGTCAATGAAATTCCTCATCGTGTGCAGTTTGTTCTCATTTGCCTTATAGAAAACAAAACTCTTTTTTGTTCTTGTCTTTTTCTTTTGTTGTTTGTTACTTCGAATTTCTCTTTCTCTCACTCGTCAAGTGAACAGTGTTGTTATATTTCTGGATTCAATTTTTCTTTTCTTATTCTTCTTTTATTCACAAATTTGTTTCATAGACAGAAAGAGAATCTATGTATGAGTNCGTGCGCGCGTGTGTGTGTAGTGAGAAACAAAAACACACAATTGTCTTAGGAGATGAAAATCAATTTGACATTTGTTTTGTTGTTATTGATGACGAATGAAATCCTTTTTGACGAACGAGAGAAAAACAAGACAGTTTTATTGCAGATTTTAAGTAAATATAACGTAAAATAATTTGTACAGACTATACGATAACAGTTGTTCTTCGTTTTCTTTCTTTCTTTCTTTCGTTCTTTTTTTTCTTGTTTTTTTTTCTTTTGTCTTATTAATGAACACAGAAAAAAAAGATAGAAATATCTTTGGAAATGAATTCGGATTTTATTTATACAGAAAATAAGTGCAGTGCAAAATTAAGAAAAAAAATAATAATAATCATGGAAAACGTGTAATAACTTGAAAAGAAAGGAATAGTTGAGAAAAGTAATGTTCGATTATTTTCGACCATTGATCGGTATTTGTGATGGCGGATGACGATTCGATCTAGGTTCATTCGCGCCAGGAAGACCTCGTGTTTGATCGAGTTTGTCTGCTAAATCATCAACTCGAATGTCTTTCAAATGAAGTAAATGTTCCAAACGACGAATTTTTGCTTGTAAAATCTTTTGTTTTCAAATAAACGAAAATCAAAAATAGAATCAATCAATCGAAATCTACTTGAATTTGTTCGTCTTTGGCAATACATTCTTGTTCTTTAGCATCGAAATCAATTCGAGAAACCATGTCTGAATTTAAATTGTGCGTTGACGTCGATTTCTTTTGTAAACTTGAATATAATTATTTTCTTGAGAAATTAATTGTTCTATTTATTTATAGCTTTTTTTACTTACTTTCCCGCCTGTGGTTTACTTTTTGAGCCTAAGATTAAAAAAAACGAATAGTGTTAATGAGTTTATGAGCATCGTTGATGAAATATTTCAGGTAGGAAAAGATTAACATGCAAACATGCAAAAACGGATAATAGGGAACGTAGAATCGATATGCAAATAGTTGCCTATGACATACTCGAAATTTACAGATTTGATTAACTAAATCAAGAAGAAGAAGGAGGAGAAATCAAAAAGAGAATGGAAGAAAAAAAGAGCAACTCCGTTATACAATTAATTTTGCTTGTAATTTTTGAAGATTAATACGAATCTAAAATCGGAGTAGTTGTTTCTATTCTCGAAAGAGAAGAGAAACTAGCTGGTAAGATTGTATACCTTGAGTTAGTGGTGATTGATCATGCGGCTGACGAAGACGTGGTGTCATTGCGTTTGATTCGCTAACTTTTGCTTGTTGATGAAGAACTCTGAGACAAAAAAAAACAAGTTTATTCAATCGAATCACAATGATGAATTTGAACAAACCGATATTCTGGATCACTTGGATTCGTTTCCATTCCATAGAGATGACTAAAACATTGATATCTTTATTATTTTCTTTTTCTTAAAATCGTACTCATCGATTTTTGTTCGTAGATTATAGAGAAAAATCTCGACTAATCCCGTACGTCCAAGACAAATGCCGCGCATGACACTTTCAGGAACATTTAAACCAAGACGACAGAGAATTTTTCGATTTAAAAGACCCCAATTAATTAATTTCTGTTGGGTACTATTCGCAGCTGCATAATTATGCAAATCGATCTAAAAGAACATTTTCAAAATGACTCAAAAAAA
>JGI26532J50257_10001161_pt1 | contig 12626 bp, 11 predicted proteins | sample ThiBiot_500_plan_FD_50257 | JGI IMG/M metagenome (IMG submission 50257) | reverse complement strand
GCGTTCAGAGATGCGGAGGCCAGCGCAAGGTGGAGGGCAACGGCGATGGGGATCGGTGGCTTCATGGGTTTGTCCTCTTTTGGAATTGCTATTCCGTCTCACCCTGGGCAAAACGCGTGATGCCCTCGGTAAGTCCGTACTTGGCGATAAGGCGGGAGCGGCGCACCCGATCCTTAGGTTTGGTGGAGAACGTCGCATAGCTGCGACGGTCAAGATTCAGGCGAACAACCTTGGTGAGTCCGTCGCGACGCATATATAGTGCCTCGCGGTCTTGCAAGCTCTCGAAGAGAGTGAGCTGCTGTTCGTTCATCTTGAACAGTTCGGCGTAGCGTCTCCGGTTGAACGTCGCATCACGCAGGAAGAGGAACGATGTGCAGGAGTTCACGATGGAATCCGCGTTCGCCCCAAGGTCTTCCGCAGACTGACCAATCATCGTGACGCCACCAAGATTTTTCCGAACGGTCTTAATGGAGGCGAGCGCGGCCTCAAGTAGTTGCCGGTTCTTCATCGAAGAGAAGATCTCTTCAATCAGGATGTGCTTCGGGATGCCGAGATTGACCGGGTTGAAGAGAACATCGTTGATGCGCCGGAGAATCCATACCATTAGGGGCTCAATCAGGTCGGCATACTGAGCGTTGTTGACTCCTTGGAAATCGAAGCACTGGAGACGCGAAAGCGAAAGATTGTCCTCTGCGTTGTCAAATATTGCGCTGTAGATGCCTCGACCAACCCACTTTGATAGGTATCTATCGAGCTTCTTCGGCAGATATAAGTTGGAAAGACGCCGGTTCGCAGGATCAAGCAGGTACATATCCTGCACAGCCTTGTGGATCACGTCGTCGTCTTCCGGTTCCAGTTCCGCTCCACCGTTTGTAAGCAACAGCTTGATGAAGCTGTAGAGGAACTGGATGTTGCTTTCGGTGGGCTCCAGCGCGAACGGATTCACGCGCGGGCCGTCTTTCCCGATGCGATCTACACGACCACCGTAAAGCTCTACGACACTTTCATACGATCCTCCGATATCGAAGATGTAGGTAAAGCCGCCGTATTTCTGCTCGTGGGCAATCGCCATGTTGCCATGCACTGATTTGCCCGACCCTGTAGGGCCGAGGATGAGCATGACGCGCACGCCGTCCACATACGCATCCTGAAAGAACGGTGTGCCAGTCCTTGTCTCGAAGACGTTCAGATATTCGCTGTCCAAGTCTTCTGAATGGGGATGACCCAGGCTCGGCGCGAAGATGGATGAGAGGCGAGCATGATGATCTTCTCCCAGCCACATCGGGAAGACATTGAACTTCCCGTTGCCAGGAAACATGGCGTAGAACGCGGAGAGATTGCCGAGCGTCTCTTCCATGATCTGTGCGCGCGCTTCGACAAAGACCCGATGCACAGTGGGAGCGATACTGTGAAGTTCGGCAACACTCTTGGCTGCTACAAGCAGGCGAAGTGAATATTCACCCTGGGCTTTCTTATCGAGCGCGCGAATCACTTCACTGAGGTCATCAACTGCGACGTTTGCAGCTTTAGCGCCAGCGCCGGTATCGAGCGAAGCCGTGTCCTTGCCAGCCATCACGCGTGAGAGCACACCGACCTTGAAGAAGCTGATGAACTTTTCCTGCTGGTCGATCTCATGGCGGGCGGTGGAGGTGGATTTGGGTCGCCAGGTAGAGCAGAGGATACTATCGCAATCGAGCTTGAGAAGATCGGCGAAGAGGCACGGACGCGATGCTTCTGGCGTCGTCTTCAACGAATACATCTGCACGAAACGTCTACCGATGCGGAGGTGGTCGCTCTCCCAGGCGACAGGGGCCTGTACGATCTGGCGGTCCACGCCTGAGTCGATACGAAGCTGTCCCCATTCTGCCCAGTCTTGTAGGTTGAAGAGATAGCTGAAGAATTGGAACGCACCCTGCTTGTCGAGCAGGCGCAGTCCGATTGAACTTCCAAGATTTCCGGCGAGCAGCGCCGCCGTCTTCTCCAACTCTGCGAGCATCCGCGACGTGGCGGCGGTATTCTCCTGCGGCTTGCGCTCGAAGGCTTTCGCCTTTGAAGGCTCCAGCGTGAGGCACCAATGCAGGTCTATCCTGCGAAACGCAGCTGACCCTTCAAGAAAGCTAAGACGATCTTCAACAAACACCTTCGTCACAGGGTTTGGGCATTGTGAATCGCGCGGCAACTCGAATCCAGAACGGACGCGCGTGTATTGCGTAAGGCAGGCCCCTTCCGGCAGTCCGCGCAATGCACCTTCGATCATGCGGAGTTGCGATTCCAACTCCTGGTCAGTCAACCCTTCCTCGTCCAGACCGGAGAGCTGAAAGAGGCATCCGTATCCGCCGCCTTTCAGAGCGAAGATATGGTCGCTCACGAAGCGGGCAATCGGAACGATGCTGCACGCCGCGCCTGCCTTAGCGAACCACGGAACGGATTTTGCCTGCTCAGTATTTGCGTGGGTCATAGTAGCTCTTCTGGCTCAGGCTCAGGCCCCAGAGTTGGAACATCTTTGGGTGTTTGCGGATGATGAGCCACGCGCCAATCGCCAGCGTGGGAAAGGCCATCATCGCCAATAGGCGAAACCCAACGAGGAAAACCGCAATGCAGACGAATACGATCGCCATCCATGCTGTGAGGTCGAGGCCAAGTTTGGCCCTCGGACGATTCAGCGCTTGATTGATTGCCTGCGGTTCTCCTCGCCGAGTCATAGTCGATGTCACCTCCTACATCGACTGCCCGGTAAGCGAGCCGATCCAGCCAGCTCCCCAGCCGAGAACCCCGGCACCAAAAAGCGCACCGAAGAGTCCGGGAATAGCGTCCTGAAACCGTCCGGACATCATGCGGATGCCGGCGAAAATCAGTCCGCCAAGGCAAATGACGGCCCCGGCATACATGGCAAAAGTTTTGAACGTTCCCATGAGCGTTTGCGCGCCAGAGAAATCCATCGTTCCTTGGGCGTGAGCAACGGTTGTAAGTGAAAGCGCGAGAAGCGTTGGTGCCAGTACTCGCGCAGCGTGGCTGAGCCGTTCTTTGGAAAAGCGTTCAGCCCACCGATTGGCGAGCCGCGAATTGAACCGGAGTTTGATCTTCATTGGGCACCTCATTCAACCGGGAAACGGTTGCGATATGCGCCAACGTAGGACTGTTCGGCGGAGCGTGTCCAATAAATGACGAAGGCTCTCTTATTCAACGGAAGAATAAGAGAGCCTTCGTAACTCCCGGCTGAGAACAATCAAGATTAGGTAGAGGTGTCGGAATAGTGGATCTGAGGCGGCACGAACACATAGGAATAGCGCCGACGCGGGCACATCCCAATCTCATTCAATCTGATTTGTTCGGATGGGATTTGCGTTAGCCCTATTAGGGCGCTTCTCGATTGCTAATCAGTGGCACTTCCTCATGCTGATCTGCCCTTCACATGACAGATCAGCGATGGACTTCTCGCTCAAGCCAAGAGAAGTGAAGACTCGAACATCGCATGGGAAAGAACCTGCCGATTCTCCATGTGATGGACCACTACTTGTTCAGAGACGCCATAGTCATTGGATATCTCGTCGACTACCTTACCGATCGAACGCTGATCTATATCGGAATATTGCTCTTTAATCATCATGGACGGGCACAGAAACTCCGCAGCGAATGCCCGCTGGAACTTCTGTCTCGTCGTGACGGTATTGGTAGCCGGAATGATTCTTTCGTCGCGATCGAAAGCAATAAAATCACCGATCAGGCGGGCTGTATCGAAACGCCTGCCTTCCTTATGGGGGCGATTCAATAAGAAGCCAAGTTTGCCCCCGGCCGCCCCCCTGACTCCAAATGAAAAAGGAGCATCGGAGCTCGTCTCTCTGAGCTTGGATACATTGAGGCTCAGGCGATCAGCCAGGTCCTCATCTGAAATCGGCGCGTTGGCGAATCCCCATTTTTTCCTAAGCGCATAGGCCATTGCTTGGGCGTGTTGCCATGGGGCATTGTTTGAAGGGATGTCGTTGCCAGCAGCAAGAGTCCTGGCTCCGTTGATGTCGGCGAATGTTTTCGTCTTATCAGCTAAGGACTTCGCTTGCTTAAGTACTTCCGTGAGCTCACGGCCATTTGACTCTGCTGCAATTTCCTCCAACGCGTTAGAGCCGAACTGCTTGCCCCATTTCAAAGCGGAGGAAACAAGTGTGTCATCTTGGTCGGGCTCAAGCCCCAAAAGAGCCTCTAATTTTCGATGCGATGCGTATTTTGGATTGGACCATTCCGCACTCAAATCGTCCCAGAGGTCGTGAAGATCGCTCTTGCGAATACCCGAGGCCGCCAGTCGCGCTAAAACAGTCTCGATAAAGGAGCGCACACTGGTTTCAAAATCTGAGATTGAGATTGTGGTCTGAAAGCTATTCAGAAACCGAACTGGAGAGAATTTGTCGCTGACCGAAGAGATATGCCTTTTGCAGTTCACAGACATCTGCAGGCCGTCTGACCCCCTGAACACCAGATCGGGCCAGACGTATCCATTGCCGATGGCGGACATGGAGTGAGACATCGCCCAGTCATGAGAGACGTTAGCGAAGACGGGCTCTGTCTCGCATTTCAGTCTCCACCAGTTTGCGAGTAGCCATTTAGCGAAAGGCTCAGCGGAAACACGAATCGTTGATCGAACCGTTTTCGAGACAAAATCTTCAACCTGCGTCGCGCAATAGTCTCGCACGTTGATAGAAATCTCCGCAGTCGTGGCATGTTCGACGGAACTGCCGCTTCCTGGCCCGAGCCATTCTTCAACCGAAATGGAAAATGTATCGTTCATCATTTGAGGCGTTGTTCCCATCGCTCTTGAACTTTCTTCGCAAAAGGATCGCCATCTCCCATTGGATATCCATGATACGTACCCCGGTCAGCATTATCCAGTTGTGCCTCCAAAGCGATGCCACCGGGGGACACCGTCCAGATGTTCTGCGGGAAGTCGCCCCTTCGCTGCACCGAAACCAAACCGGCTTTCACGCCTTCCTCCAGAAGATTCTGTGCAACTTGACGCTCGAAGATTTGGACGCCATCGCATAGGGTCTTGTCTGGCCGTGGTTGCGCTGGCGGAACAAGTCCAAAATCGCCTGGGTTGCGTTTATGAAACGGACTTCCGACGTATCTGATCCTCTTCGCAAGAGCACTCAGGGACTTTTTGTCAGACATGGGGCTGATCTCCCGTTTCGGATTGTGCGTTCTCTTTCTCATTTCCTATGCAGTTTCCTCATCCAAACGGGGAAGCCTTGAGCCAGGCCTCCGAGGCGATTCCAATCAAGCCGACTGCCGCTCACTGATGGCTTGGACAAAAGCTTCGAGCGGCCTTAGATCTCCGTTCTCGATGAACTCGACCGGGGCCTGGTTCGCAAGATGCTTATTGGGCGCATTCAGAAAAATGCGAGCGTTAGTTTTATTCCCGGCATAGAGGTCCACTACGGAAACCCAAATGCGGTAGATGCGACGGAGGTCCGACTGCAGGCTAGAAGCATCTGGATGCTTGCGGACGCTGGGAGCCTTGCGTCCAATTGCTTCGGCGATTGTTCCTACCGGGAGATTGAGTTCGCGTGCGATACACGCGGCGTCGAGTCGGCCCGATGCTGGATTGAACAAAGTGAGATCGGCACTCGCGAATGCAGGGGAAGCCGACATAGACGTCACCTCTACAAACCAGAATAAAGTCCGCTGTAGGGCTCGTCAACGTATCGTTTTGGTATCGCAGTGGTCTCTCTCGTGGGGTTGAGAATCCAATACCTCTGGCGTCTTCAACCCCAAACCAACCCCGGATAAGAAAACCCCTAATGTACTTTCAACAACTTACGACTCTGTTACACTACCGATCAGGCCGTGCAACTCGTTGAAACTACGTTTCTACCGCCACTCATAACCCAAAGGTCGTAGGTTCAAATCCTACCCCCGCAACCAAAGAATCAATAATTTACGGGAATCCGGTGCTACCGACAGACTCCCATAAACTCCCAATAAGAAAAATCATGGTTTTAGGCGCTCGCTTTTACTGGCTTGAGCACCATCTCTACAACCTTTCCATTCACTTCTCTCTTGGATGACGACATGGCCTGTCCATAGATGTTCATTGTCGTCTGGATGGAGGCGTGACGCATCAACTCCTGTTGCAACTTCCTAGGCGCTCCGGTCTCGTCCAGCCACGAACGGTACGTGTGGGAACGTATGCCAGCCGATGGAACTGTACTTCCCGGCTGCGGCCCGCCGCTCCTTGTGGATCGGCAGTCGAGCGCCGTTAGGTGTGGGCTTGGGCTGGTTATAGACCCATGGTGTGTACTCGATCTTCAAAGTCTTCTTTCCGTAATGAACGCACACATGAACTCAATCAGCGTTTCAAAACCATCGCCCAGATGATGCGTATAGGTTCCCGTAACTTCCTTTAACGCTTGTGTTGTACCGCTGAACAAGCCGTCTCGATCCGAGAAGTATTCTCGGCGTGTTGCAAAGGATGACCGCGGAGTGAATTGGAAATTCGCATAGGCCGCGCCACCATCTACATGCGAAGGCACGCGCGAATGGGGTGGAAGATTTGTTTATGCGAGCCCTGTGGTTCCATACAATAAGAGGAGAGCGTCGGGACAGCTTTCGATGACCAATCCACTCAAATCCATTTCGCAAAAAAACATGGCAGTGCGGACGGCAGTTTCCATTGGATTTGCGTCGGTGCTTGTTCTTGTTCTCGTCCCGCTCAAAGATTCCATCAACGTCACGACAATCGGGTTTGCACTGCTTCTCGGAGTGCTCTTCATTTCGATTTATCTAGGCAGCCGTCCAGCACTCGTGGCTTGCGTGGTTGCTGTGTTGGGCTATAACTTCTTCTTCCTGCCGCCGACATTAACCTTGACTATCCAGAACCCACAGAACTGGGTAGCACTTGCTGCATTCTCCATAACCGCGGTTGTGACCGGCCAGCTCTCCGCGAGGGTCCGGCGGCGCGCAACCGAAGCAGAACGCTCTCGGCAGGAAGCGGAACGGCTCTATCGCGAGCTACAGTCTGCCTTTGAGATCACGAGCCAAGCCGAGGCAATCAAGAGGAGTGAACTGATGAAGTCGGCGCTGTTGGATGCTGTTACGCACGATCTCCGGACACCTCTCACTTCGATTCGTGCAGCCGCGACCACCCTCCGCAAAGCGGGGAGAGCGGGCCAGGACATTGGTGCAGAGCTAAGCGGAGAATTGATCGCGCTGGTCGATGAGGAGAGCCTGCATCTCGATCAATTGATCAGTAGTTTTGTCGAGCTAGCCAGAATCGAGGCCGGAAATCTAATGCTAACGGCCACATGGAGTTCCCTCCGTGACGTTGCAAATGCGGCGATCAAGAGAGCCGAAAATCTCCTCAAACGGCACCACGTAGTCGTCGAGGTGCCCGATACCCTTCCGCTCATGCACATCGATGCGCGTGCGTTGTCAGAGGTCATCTATACTCTTTTGGACAATGCCCGGAAGTATTCGCCGGACAGTTCAACAATCACCATTCGCGCCAGGGAAGAGGGTGAAGACATCGAAGTTTCGGTTCACGACCAAGGAGTCGGCATCCCCGAACAGGATGCGGCTCGTGTCTTCGAGAAGTTCTATCGTGGCGAAGATGTCCGTTTTCATGCACCTGGTGGGCTGGGAGTCGGGCTGTCGATTGCCAAAGCCATTGTAGAGGCTCATAACGGCGCAATCTGGGTTGCACAGGAGGCTCGTGGCAAGGGAGCTACGCTGCTCTTTCGCATTCCCATTCGTGAGGAAGAATGATGGTCTCACAGGATGTCAGTATGAAACGCAGAAAAGTCCTGGTTGTGGACGATGAATCGTCAATTACACGTACCTTACGCGCCAGTTTTCTCGCGAATGGATACGATGTCCGCACCGCACAGGATGGGATCTCCGGCTTGCAGGTGTTGGAAGACTGGGGGCCGGAATTGATTATCACCGATCTGGCTATGCCCGAAATGGATGGAATCGAATTGTGCAGGCGAGTTCGTGCGTTTTCATCCATCCCGATTATTCTTCTCTCCGTCCAGGAGGATATAACCTCCAAAATTGCGGCTCTCGATGCGGGAGCAGATGATTATGTCACAAAACCTTTCAGCATTGATGAGCTTCTTGCGCGGGTGAGAACCGCTCTCCGCCGATTGGATCTCATCCAAACTTTCGCGATGCCTGCTGTCGATCAAAAGATGTTGGACATAGGCGATTTTTCGGTCAATCTGCTTACCCGCCAAGTGATGATCCGGGACGTTGAGGTTCGTTTGACGCCGAGAGAGTATGAATTGTTGGTATTTTTCCTTCGAAACGCAGATCGCGTATTGACTCACTCCTTCGTTATCAAATCTGTTTGGGGCGCACATACTACCCACCAACCGGAATACCTTCGGGTTGTGGTCGCAGCGCTCCGGAAAAAGATTGAGCCTGATCCGAACCATCCTCGCTATCTGCTCACCGATCCCTGGGTCGGGTACCGATTCACACCGGTCGAAGAAGAAGCGTGAGAAGTCGTCATGGTATCCATACGGTTTTGTTATGACTTTGTTATCTATCTTGACGTTCCAATTAGATGGCGCAGCACCGGGCGTTTAATAAGGGCCACCTCAAATGGTGAATCACACAAAAACTCCGGAAGAATGGTTACTGGAAGCTGAGGCAGAGAAGTGTCGCGGGCGCTTCAAGATTTTTCTAGGATATGCCCCTGGAGTCGGCAAGACTTACAGTATGCTCAGCGAGGGCATTCGCCGCAGGAGCAGAGGCGAAGATGTCATCATCGGAGTAGTTAACACTCACGGGAGAGCGGGTACAGCGGAGCTTGCGTCCAAGCTGGAGCGAGTACCGCAGCGCGATATTGAGTACAAAGGCCACACCTTCTCAGAGATGGATGTTGATGCCATTTTGGCTCGCACACCACAAATTGCACTGGTTGATGAGCTTGCTCATACCAATATCGAAGGAAGCCGTTTCCAGAAGAGATATGAGGATGTGATGTTGCTGCTTGAGAACTGCATTGATGTTCTCAGCACGGTCAATATCCAGCACGTCGAGAGTCTAACGCCAAAGGTTCAGGCGCTCACCGGCATTGTCGTTCGAGAGCAGGTCCCAGATTGGGTGCTGAATAAAGCCGATGAGATTGTGATTGCGGACCTCACCCCAGAGGCGCTTATCACGCGAATGCGCCGAGGCGATATCTATCCTCAAGAGCGGGCAGAACGTTCGTTGGCGAACTTTTTCCGTGCCGGCAATCTCATTGCTCTTCGTGAACTTGCTCTCCAGCAAGTGGCCCGTGCTGTGGATCGGAGTCTCCACGAATATGTAAAGCGACACAAATTAGGCAGCCAGTGGGCGATTGCGGAAAAGGTTGCTGTTTGCGTCAGCGTCGGGCCGCAGGCACTGGACTTGATAGCCCGGGGAGCGCGCCTGGCCAACCTTCTGAATGCAGACCTCTACGTACTCCACGTCAAGAGCCCTCGTGATGTGACCCCAGAAGGAGCACGCGCGCTTAGCACGAGCCTCGCTTTTGCAAGAGACCTCGGAGCAAAAATCGTTGAACTCAGCGGCGATGATACCGCTCTCTCAACTGCGTCCTTCGTTCGTGAAGAGCGCATCACGCAAGTATTTGTGGGAAGGTCTGCAACACAAGGCTTCAGGAGCTATATGTATCACCTAGCGATTCATAAATTTATGGCGGAAGCACCCCACGTCGATCTACATATCATCTCCGGCGACAGATCCTAGTCTCATATGGATTTCATATGAACTTGTTTCGCTCTTGTTAGGTGATTGTCGCGTGTAATCGCACTCAGTCAACTGTGAGCCGCGAATGATATGCGAAACAACAAAGCAAACGCACAAAAAATATTGATCGCCGGAGCCTCTTCTGATCATAGAGAGATCGGCACTAGCCTCGTGGCTGACGGTTTTCAGATGCGCTTCAGCAATACCAGCGAAGCAGCCTTGACAGCATTAAAGGCGTGGTATCCCGACTTCGTGATTGTCAATGAAACGGCTTCTGGATTCATCAAAGCATTTCGCGGCCTCAACTTTCGCACTCCTCTGTTGGCCCGAACACTGACTCGCGCGGGATTCGCTGCGTCGAGAAAATGTGTTCGGTCACAGAACTGCGCGCACGTGTCCGCTCAAAACTCAAATACTCTCGCCGCCCCGTAAAAATAACGAGGCAAGAAAGCTAATGCCATGTGGGATATCGGCTGTGTCGTCGGAGCAGTGCTCTTTTTCCTGCTATCCATCGCATACGTTTTCGGATGCGTTCACCTCAATGAGAAGGCGGAGCCATGAGTGAGGGGATCGCTCTTTTGATCGTTGTAGCGCTTCTGTTCGTTTATCTATTTTATGCGCTGCTGAAACCTGAAAACTTCTAACGAGGAGTGTCCGAAATGACAGCCAATGGCTGGATACAAATTTTTCTATTTTTCGGGGCGCTCTTAGTCAGCGCAAAGCCGCTCGGAGTTTATATGGCCAAGGTGTTTGCCCATGAAAAGACGTTCATGGACATTCTCTTCCGTCCAGTCGAGCGCCTTATCTATCGGGTGGTTGGTATTGATGAGGGCCAGGAGATGCGCTGGACCGAATACGCGACATCCATGCTTTGGTTAAGCCTTATCAGCCTCCTTCTTACATACGCACTCCAACGGTTACAGCAGTATCTTCCATTGAACCCACAACACTTCCCAGGTGTAGCTCCAGATCTCGCCTTGAATACGGCCATTTCTTTTACAACAAATACCAACTGGCAGTCATATATTCCGGAAACCACTGTCAGTTATTTGACCCAAATGGCCGCGCTTGCCTATCACAATTTTCTCTCCGCTGCGACGGGTATCGCTGTCGCTGTTGCCTTTGTGCGAGGAATTTGTAGAAATGAGTCGAAGACGCTGGGCAATTTCTGGGTAGACGTGACTCGTGCATGTCTCTGGGTTCTTCTCCCGATGTGCTTCATTTGGGCGTTGTTGCTCGTGTCGCAAGGCGTTGTGCAGAACTTCCATCCATACGTCCAAGCAAAGCTCGTTCAGCCTCAAGCCATCACTACGATCGGGAGCGATGGAAATCCCACAACTCAGACCATCACCACTCAAACGATCGCCCAGGGGCCTGTGGCTTCTCAGGAAGCCCCTAAAATGCTGGGGACCAATGGTGGTGGCTTCTTCAACGCGAACAGCGCTCATCCTTATGAAAATCCGACCCCTTTCTCTAATTTTCTAGAGATGTTTGCCATCTTCCTTATTCCTGCCGGTCTGACCGCCATGTTGGGAAAAATGACACGGGCTCCAGCTCACGGATGGGCCGTGTTTGCGGCTATGTCCGTCTTATTCTTCGCCGGAGTCACGACCACTTATTACGCTGAGTCGCAAGCCAATCCGCTTCTCCAGACAGCCACACTGCATGTAAATCAAAAACCCTCTTCTTTACAACCCGGTGGAAATATGGAGGGAAAGGAAGTTCGTTTTGGAATCGCGGACTCCGCATTGTTTGCCAGCATCACAACGGACGCGAGCTGCGGAGCCGTTAACTCCATGCACGACTCGTTCATGCCGCTTGGTGGGATGGTCACACTCATCAATATGATGCTAGGCGAAGTCGTGTTCGGAGGAGTTGGCGCGGGCCTTTATGGGATGCTGATTTTCGTCATCCTCTCTGTATTTATTGCTGGACTTATGGTCGGTCGAACCCCCGAATATCTGGGAAAGAAGATTGAATCCTTCGATATCAAGATGGCGATGCTCTACGTTCTGATCTTCCCTCTCTCAATTTTGGGATTCAGCGCTATTGCCTTGATGATGCCGCATCTCGGCCTGGCATTCCTGGGGAACAGTGGCCCGCATGGGCTTACAGAGATTCTCTACGCGTACACCTCAACAACCGCTAACAATGGCTCCGCTTTTGCCGGTCTAAATGCGAATACGCACTGGTACAACCTCTCCCTGGGGGCGGCCATGCTGATCGGACGTTTCTTAATGATCGTTCCGATGCTTGCTCTTGCAGGAAACCTCGCACGAAAAAACCTTGTGCCAGCATCATCGGGCACATTCCCGGTACATACCCCACTCTTTACCGCTCTCCTAGTCGGCGTTGTTCTTATCGTCGGCGCATTGACCTTCTTCCCGGCTTTGTCTCTAGGGCCGATTCTGGAACACCTGCTGCTTCACGCTGGAAAGGCTTTCTAGATGGCAAACATAAGCAAACGCGGTTTATGGGATCGGACAATCTTTCAGCGGGCGTTGGTCGATTCAATCGTCAAGTTGAATCCGCGCGCCATGATGAAGAATCCGGTCATGTTCGTCGTTGAAATCGGGAGTGCAATTACCTCTCTATATCTGTTCAGGGACCTCATTTCCCATCATGGCTCTCTGCGTTTTGATTTGCAGATTACTCTTTGGCTCTGGTTTACGGTTCTCTTTGCAAACTTCGCTGAGGCGATGGCCGAGGGAAGGGGTAAAGCTCAGGCTGACTCATTGCGCAAGGCAAAGTCCGATACGACCGCAATTCGAGTCAAAGAGAACGGCAAAACGGAAGAAGTCCCCAGCTCGGCGCTACGTGCAGGCGATATTGTCGTCGTTGTGGCCGGTTCCATGATCCCAGGAGACGGTGAGGTGATTGAAGGCGTCGCCACGGTCGACGAATCT
>JGI26532J50257_10001105_pt1 | contig 12923 bp, 10 predicted proteins | sample ThiBiot_500_plan_FD_50257 | JGI IMG/M metagenome (IMG submission 50257) | reverse complement strand
CAAAGTACTCATCAATCCTTTAACAAAAGGTTGTTGTCTGCTCATAAGTTGATTATTGCTTGTTTATGATTTTTATGATTTTCAAAAGGTCTGTAGATATAATATAGTTAATTCATCTTAAAACAATGTTATCAAGCAACATTTTTTGTTTATGTAAAGAGAGTGAGAATAGATTTCTTGCAGAATCAAGAATTTATTTCTCTGAGCAAGAAGAAATCTGTGAGAAACCGGAGTGTGGTGTCTGGAGCCCACTCCCGACACTCAAATTAGTCTGTCAGGGGAGGTCCCATACAGCACAGGAGAAAATATTGTTACCTATCAAGAATAATTGACGATAGGTCATTCCGTTTTTAAATTTTACTTTTCTAAAAATTTTATTTAACTTTGTATCCGCTTATGTTATGTTGAGTGGTGTGGTGGGCATATATTTGATTTTTTATAGGCTTTCGTCATTTAAAAAAAACAAATGATAATCCTTAATAATCGAGGATTTATATAAGGGGTTGATCAATGTAAGTAGTCAAATTATTCTCAAAAACTATCTATTCTATGGGAGATTGTAAGATTTTCCACCTAAAAAATTTCTTATGCGTTTCAATATAATTTATTTACGTTCTATACTAGGACGATTATTGACCATCGCCTTCTTACTTTTACTACAGAATTGTTCTGAATCTATTAGCGACTATCAGGATCAAAGGGAAAATATGGAAGTGGTGCCAACGGATAATACCAATGAGGTAGCAGCTCTATTAGCAGATTTTTTAAGTTCTGATAACAATGATGAAGGCTTGGTTATGTCACAGATTGATAGCGAATCTAGCTACTTGAATACACAGATAATGCCTTTTATTCCGTCTGCATTTACATCTACGTCTCCTATGCCTACATCTACATTAGGTCTTGAGTTCATAGACAAAGAAAAAGAATCGGATCAAGGGAATAAGGTATTAGGTAAGAGAAAGCCTATAGGATACAAGCAGATCCAAAATCCGAAGAAAAAGTTGAAGAAAGAAAAAGAAGCAGAAGCAGAAGAAAAGAGAGAACTTTTAGAGGGGGTTACTAATGAATTATCTTTTGAGGACCTTCCAGATGAAGTAGCTGAATATATATTTAGTTATGTAGGATTTCCTGATGTGCTAAAGTGCATGCAACTTAATCATCATTGCAATGAAGTTATTAAAAGTCGTACTCAACGTAGTCGTAGAGTAGATTGGGAATGTTTTAGAACTATAGATTTTAATAATCGAGTGCTATGGAAATTGGGGGGACCTTACAACCCGGCTTCTGGCTTCGCTTTCCGTTATTTGATAAAAAAGGTAAAAGAATTACCACAGATCCTGTGGCCTTATTTAATATATACAAAAGTAGAAGAGTTTCATTTTAACAACTTAACCTTAGACGATTTTCCAATAAACTTTTTGTCTACAATCTTACCATATAAACGCGATTTGAAAAGTCTTGAACTAATTGCTATTAAGATTCCTATGAAAGGGATCGAAACTTTGTCATGTGTTCTTCCTCATCTGGACAGTTTGGAGCACCTTGCTTTATGTTCTAATCGGATAGGGGATAAAGGGGCGGCCACGCTAGCTCTAGGCTTAAACCAGCTTAAAAAATTGAAAAAGCTTGATTTAGCTAACGTTGGCTTAACTGCGAACGGAATTCAAGCTTTGGCAGATGTTTTACCTCAATTGTTCGATTTAGAGGGCCTTAATTTATCTCATAATCAGCTAGGAGATGGGGGGATGGCCGCGCTGGCTATAACCTTAAAGGAGCTCAAAAAATTGAAAAAACTTGATTTAAGGAATATTAGCTTAACTGCGAACGGAATCCAAGTTTTGGTAGATGTTCTGCCTCAATTGCTCGATTTAGAGGACCTTTGTTTATCTAATAATCAGCTAGGAGATGGAGGGATGGCCACGCTGGCTATAACCTTAAAGGAGCTCAAAAAATTAAAAAAACTTGATTTAAGTAATATTGGCTTGACTGCGAACGGAATTCAAGCTTTGGCAAATGTTTTGCCTCAATTGCTCGATTTAGAGGACCTTACGTTATCTGCTAATCAGCTAGAAGATAGAGAGATGGCCAAGCTAGCTCTAGCTTTAAAGGAGCTTAAAAAATTGAAAAAGCTTGATTTAAGTAATATTAGCTTAGCTGCGAATGGAATGCAAGCTTTGATAGATGTTCTGTCTGAACTATCGAATTTAGAATCCTTTAGGTTAGATATGCATCCACAAGGTGATGCAGGCGTAGATATACAGGTTTATGGTCTGCAAAAAGAAATTATTTTAAATTTAAAGTTTCTTGTGATGCCTAATAGTACATTTCACTTATCAGGTGCTAAAGATTTAATGAATATACTACCCAATTTAGCTACATTGAGATATGCTGGTGGGGTTAATAATATTTTTAATATAGAAATAGCTTCACTATTCGCAATTAAACTATTCACTGATAATCTGCATAAAGCCTCTAGTTTGTCAAGGTTTGAGGTGGCTGGTGGCAAACTAAAAAATGCAGAGATAGCTTATTTGCTAGCTCATGGTTTGCAAGGAGCCTCCAAATTAGAGAAGCTTGCTATAAAGCACAATCAAATTGTTTTAGATGGAGCTATAGCTTTAGCAAAGATCCTACCATCTCTCACGAGCTTGAAAATTCTTGACATAAATAGTACTCAACTAAATGATACGCAGATGATTGCACTGGCTGGTGGTTTGCAAGAGGTTTCTGGTCTAGAGAAGCTTATGATGTATAATAATCAAATTGGTTTGAAAGGAGTTCAAGCTTTAACAAAGATCCTACCACGCCTCATCAGATTAAAAGCTCTTAATATACGTGGTAATCAATTAAATGACACGCAGATGATTGCACTGGCTGATGGTTTGCAAGAAGCTTCTGCTCTAGAGAATCTTATTATAGACAATAATCCAATTGGTTTGAAAGGAGCTGAAGCTTTAGCAAAGATCCTACCACGCCTCATCAGATTAAAAGTTCTTAATATACGTGATAGTCAATTAAATGACACGCAGATGATTGCACTGATTGAGAGTTTGCAAGAGGCTTCTAGTCTAGAGAAGCTTATTATGAATCATAATCAAATGGATTTGAAAGGAGTTGAAGCTTTGGCAAGGGTCTTACCGCACTTCCCCAGCTTGAGACTTCTTGATTTCGAATATCATAATCCCAGTAATGAGGTAGTTGAGATGATTTTAGATAGTTTAAAAGGAAGAAACACAAGGATAAATTGGTATGCAGGAGACTTAAGTAACGAAGCCTTAATTTTGCTTAAGCAGAATTTCCCACGTATTAACTGGTTTCTTGATTAAACTTTTTAGACCAGTCCGTTTTTTAGTTCTATTAGTTTGGCTAAATTTACTGGTATATTACTGGATTTAACCAGGTGGCTTGGTACCGATCCTGAACATTCGATATTTATCACGATCGTGCAAAGTAAATTTCATGCAAACAGCGGAGCTTAATCATTTAAAACAACAGTTTAACATTGTAGGTAATGCGCCTTCTCTAAATAGAACTATCGAAATAGCTACTCAAGTAGCTCCTACGGAATTATCTGTCTTGATCAGCGGTGAAAGTGGTACTGGGAAAGAGTCGTTTTCTAAACTTATTCATAGTTTAAGTCCTTATAAACATGGTAAGTTTATTGCTATCAATTGTGGGGCTATTCCAGAAGGGACCATCGATTCCGAACTTTTTGGACATGAAAAACTATCTATTCTATGGAAGATCATCAAGTTTTTAACTTTAAAAAGCCTCTTATGGGTGTTAATATAATTTATTTACGTTCTATACTAGGGCGACTATTTTTGTTTATCTCTTTAGTTTTGGTAGCGAGTTGTGACGGCGATAATTCAAATGTTCCAAAATCTACTAATAACCAACAGGATCAAAGAGAAGATATGGAGGTAGAGTTGGAAACTCATCATCAAGAACAAGGAGTTACGTTAGCTGGTTCTTCCCAGCCTAGCACCAGCCATTCTAATTGGCTCATACCTTACGATGGAAGTGCTAACCAAAATGTGCAGTCACTGTCTACTCCGAATATTCTTTCATCCACAGCGTTTAATAATAGTAAGAGGAAAAGAAATGAGCAAGGAGAACAGGTAGAGAAAAAAAAGCAGCCAAACAAAAAAGTAGAAAAAGAAGAGGTATCAAAGAAGCGAAAGAAAAGTTATGGAAGCAAAAACAAGGAGACGCAAAATTATTTAAATAAAAGAGAAAAGAAAGAACAGGAGTGTGCTGATGAACTATCTCTTGATAAATTCCTCCCTGATGAAACAATTGCGGAAATATTTAGCCATGTAGGATTTCCTGATATAGTAAAGTGTATGTTAGTTAATAAACATTGGTATGACATTATTCGATGTAATGCTAACTATATTGGGAAGAGCATTAACTTTAAGGATAAGATTCTAAATTTTCATAATAGATTACCTTGGAATCCCCAAGATCATGATATAGAACGCAACTTAGTTTTTAAATTTTTTACAAGAAAAGTAAAAGACTTACCATTAGACTTGTTGTATTCTTTAGCAGGTACACATACACAGATAAAAGAACTTGACTGGTCTATTTCTTTTCCTTCTTATACCGCTTGCAAAGCATTGTATGATGACCAGCTAGGCTTTTTGGCTGAAGCCTTAGAAAAACACCCCCATATAAAAAGTCTTAATTTGGCTAATAATCAGCTGACTCTACGAGGAATCAACCGCCTGTTAACAGCCTTGCCCCAATTACGTATGTTAGAAGTTCTGAATTTATCTGATAATATTTTAACAAATCAAGGAATATCCTTTTTGCCCTTTTTGATGAATGCTTTAAAAGATTCAATTTTAAAGACGCTTAATTTAAGTAATACTGGATTAACTGCGAACAAAGCCCAAGCTTTGATAGCTACTTTTTCGACAATTACTCTATCCCAACTACCCTGGTTGGAGGAACTTGACTTATCTGATAATGAACAATTATCAGGTGGAGTCATAGAAATTGTGGAAGCGTGCCCGAACTTAAAGAGGCTTTATTTAAGTAATACTGACTTAACTGCGAACGAAGTTCAAGCTTTGACAACTANTCTANCCCAANTANCCCANTTGNAGNNACTTGATTTATCTNATAATCGACAACTATCAGGTAGNGTCATAGAAATTGTGNAAGTGTGCCCGAACTTAAAGAGGCTTTATTTANNTAATATTGACTTAACTGCGAACGAAGCTCAAGCTTTGACAACTATTCTACCCCAACTATCCCAATTGAAGCTACTTGATTTATCTGATAATCCGTTAGATAATGAAGGAATAGTTGTATTGTGTGAGGGCTTGAAAAAGATCTCTGATTTAAATTTAAAGCTACTTAAGCTAGATGGTATTGACTTTGATCTACAAAGCGCTAGAGCTTTGATTGAGACACTATCTTACCTACCTAAATTGAGACACTTTTATTTGCATTTCATTAGGTCTAATTGTGCTAAACTTATAGCAACCAATAAAGACGTCTCCCGGGTACTGGGTAAGAGTTTACGAAAGCTCCCTAATTTGAAAGAACTCGACTTACCTGAAAAGCTAAACGATGAATCAATGACTTCACTGGCTGATGGTTTTTTAGATACCACCGATGCTGATAGTTTTACAACGAGTCCTAACTTAAAATTAGAAGTGTTTCGTATATCGTTCAGCGATTTAGGCTTGGAAGGAGTTCATGCCTTAGCAAAGATTCTACCATATTTCCCAAATTTGAAGATTCTTGATCTTCGCGGCAATACACTAAATGATGAGGGAATAGCTATAATCCTTAATAATTTAACATCACTCAATTTAGAAGAGCTTCGTATATCGCTCAACGATTCAGGCTTGGAAGGAGTTCGTGCTTTAGCAAAGATTTTCCCACATTTCTCAAATTTGAAGATTCTTGGTCTTCGCGGCTATACGTTAAATGATGAGGGAATAGCTATAGTCCTTAATAGTTTAAAATCATCACTCAACTTAAAGAATCTTTATATGGAGGGCCTTTATTTAAGCTTGGAAGGCACTGAGGCTTTAGCAGACGTTCTTCCCCATCTTTCTAGATTAAAAGAGCTTTTTTTATCATATGATAACCCAAGTAACGAGCTAGTTAACAAGATTTTAGATGGTTTGAAAGAGCGAAAAACAACAATATATTGGATAGTTAATTACACAAATGAAGAAGTCCAAGCTCGGCTTAAACAGAATTTCCCAAATATTAAGTGGAGTTTCCACTTCTAATTAAAATTTAACATGTAACTACTCAGGTACTTAAAAATATGCTCCAAAGGAACGAAAAATATCTATTTTTCCGAATATATTTATTGCCTGGATTACTGATGGTTCCCTTTTTATCATATGATTGAACCTTTTATCAGAAAGGTACCTAAGTAGTTACTTTATAAACTAAAATTTAGAGCAGTTCATTTTTTAGTTTCGACGTTTTGGCTAAATTTACAAATGGAATATTAGACTAAACCAAATAAGTTTAGGTACGTATTGCCTTATAGTTCAGGTATTGAGTACGACTATGCAAAGGTAAATTTCATGCAAGCAGCAGAGCTTAATCATTTAAAACAACAATTTAACATTGTAGGTAATGCGCTTTCTTTAAACAGGGCCATTGAGATAGCTACCCAAGTAGCTCTTACAGAGTTATCTGTTTTAATCAGTGGAGAAAGCGGTACCGGCAAGGAATCCTTTTCTAAACTCATCCATAGTTTGAGTCCCTACAAACATGGTAAATTTATTGCTATCAATTGTGGGGCTATTCCAGAAGGGACCATCGATTCCGAACTTTTTGGACATGAAAAAGGTGCTTTTACAGGAGCTGCGGAGGCGCGTAAGGGCTATTTTGAAGAAGCAAACGGAGGTACTATTTTCTTAGATGAAATAGGTGAAATGCCGCTTGGTACACAAACCAAGCTTTTACGTGTATTAGAATATGGAGAATTTATTAAAGTTGGATCTTCCAAAATTCAAAAGATAAAAGTTAGAGTCATAGCTGCTACAAATATAGATTTGTTGGAAGCGATTGATAAAGGAGATTTTAGAGAAGATTTGTATTATAGGCTCAATACAGTACCTATACATATCCCTCCGCTTCGGGAAAGAGGTACAGACATAACACTGCTTTTCCTCAAATTCGCTACAGAATTTGCAGATCGATATTATATTAAGCCTATTCAACTGACAGAAGATGCTCAAGAGCTACTATTGCATTATAGATTTCCAGGAAATATTAGACAACTTAAAAACTTAGTAGAACAGATATCCGTCTTAGAAGTAGACAGAACCATCAACCAACAAACACTAAGAAATTATTTGCCCCCTGATCAACAAGTTTTACCAACCTTATATAGACATACTCCTACACAGGAAAACTTACCAGAGCGAGAATTCTTATATAAGCTCCTTTTCGAAATGAAGAATGATATGCAAGATTTAAAAGGTTTAGTAGTTGAGCTTTTAAACAGCAGTACCCAAGGAAAAGAGATCATCAAAAATCATGCTTCTATCTTTAAAAAGCTACCCTCGCTTTTAGAAAACGAGGCTTTACCTGCCGCCAATAGAAATTTTTTTCAACAACCTGATCCAGAACCTAGTTATACCTATATTAAACCATCTATTAGTCCTTCTATCCAAGAACCTGACGAATTAACCATAGCAGAAACAGAAGAAGAGGACTTATCTATAGAAGCCAAAGAAAAGGAGCTCATAATAAAAGCTTTGGATAAATTTAAGCATAAGAGAAAAAAAGCAGCAGAAGTCTTAGGAATATCTGAGCGGACTCTATACAGGAAAATAAACGAATATAACCTTGAATAAATATTTTTATACTTCTATAATTTTAGTAGCTTTAATCTTAGAAGGCTGCTTCATGTATTCATTTTCGGGAAGTTCTTTATCTAAAGAAGCTAAAACTTTTTCTATACAAGAATTTCAATCTAACGTTGCTTTGGGTCCTAGCGATCTAGCTGAACAACTTACGCAAAAGTTACGTGCCGAAATAATTCAAAAAACAGGTCTCAAAGAAGTATTTAGTAACGGAGACATACAATTTGAAGGAACTATAACTGAATTTAAGTATACACCTATCGCTCCACGTAGTAGTGACACTGGAGATGTTAGTAGCCGGGATCAACTTAGTATTACCGTACAGGTAAACTATAGTAATGCGTATGACAAAGATTTTGAATTTAACAAAAAATCATTTACACAAACTACCGATATAGATACTTCAGCTGACCGAATTGCAGAAGAACCTGGTATGGTAGAAGACGTACTCAAAAAGCTTATTAAAGATATATTTAATGCTTCTATAGCTAATTGGTAACTTAAAATAAATTATCTTACATGTAAGGGATACTATAATTATTCATATGCAGGCTGAACAACTTTTAAGTATTATCAAACAACCACAAAAAATAGATACAGCAGAAATAAAAGAGCTTAGAAAGCTATTATCTCAGTATCCTTACTTTCAATTAGCCTGCACACTCATAGCAAAAGCTACCTATGACCAGGATCCGGATAAAGCTCAGCAAGCTATACAATTAGCAGCGGTATACGCTACAGATCGTAATCATCTAAAATTATTGTTGGAAGATAAGCTAGGTTATGCTAAAATTGTAGAGGAAATATTAATTGGTCAAGTAACTGAAGAAAGGCACCCTGTCTTCAATAAAGTTCAACCTGGTCAGGAACCTATTCAGATAGACTTTATAAACAGTTATATTACGAATATATCTACTAAACAAGAAAGAAAGGTAACCAAGAAGAAAAGCTTAGAACAACTTAATATCATTGAGAATTTTATAAAACAAGGAGGTAAATTTAGGCCCATAACTATTAAAGAGATGTCTTTGGAAGAATCACATATTGATCTTACAAAAGAAAGTACTATTTTGCACGACAATTTACTAACAGAAAGTTTAGCACAAGTTATGTTAAAACAAGGCAAGTTTGATCGTGCTATTGATATTTATAGAAGATTACAGTTAAAATTTCCTGAAAAAGGAACTTATTTTTCAACACTTTCAGAAGAACTAAAAAAAGATATATAATGTCTACTTTATTAATTATACTTATTATCATTACATCTACATTTCTGATACTAGTTGCTTCTTTACAAAGCTCTAAAAAAGAGGGACTAGGAAACTCATTAGGAAGTATGGGAGCCCACCAAATAATAGGTGTCAAAAAGACTAGTGACTTACTGGAACAAATTACTTGGGGTTTGCTTATAGGATTATTTATACTTAGTCTTGGCAGTTCATTTTTCTTGAAAAAGAGAACGACTCAGTTTTTTGTAAGTCCCAATTTAGAACGTGTACAACAAGATTTGTTAACTGAGCCTATGACAGAGGATTCACTTAATGTTAATCCTACAAATCCAGATTCAGTCGCTAAATAAGCCTTGTAAGATAACAGCAATCCAACTAGCTATATATCTGAACCTAACGTAACTGTTAGGAGCTAGGTACCGCCAACACGAAGATTTTCAACCAGGTAGTCACTAGCTAAAAAAATTTTTATAACACAAAATTTTTATTAGATTAAGCAAATAAACTCATTTTCATAAAAGCCTACGCTTTAAGTAGGAAACCTATGGACGTTATTCCAGCTATAAAAGAAATATTACTTGGCCATCCAAAGAAAATCGTGATTACGATGCATACGAATCCGGATGCAGATGCATTAGGTTCATCTTTAGGATTAGCTGCTTTTTTAAAGAAGAAACATCATCATGTGAGCGTAATTGCTCCTACAGACTATCCAGACTTTTTAGATTGGCTACCAGGAGTTTCTGAGGTGATCGTCTACCAAAAGTCCCCCTCTAATCGAGAATTATCTCTTAAGTTGATTGCACAAGCAGACCTTATATTTTGTGTGGACTTTGCGATGCTAAATCGTATCAATCAGCTAGAGCAGCCCGTAAGAGATGCAAAAGCTATTAAAATAGTAATTGACCATCATTTAGATAAAGAAAATTTTGCAGAGATCATGCTCTGGGACCCCCAAGCGGCAGCTTCAGCAGAGTTAATATACAACCTTATTGAAAGCTTAGGGGAAGCTAATTATATAGATAAAGCAATTGCAGAGTCTCTATATGTAGGAATCATAACGGATACTGTATCTTTCAAAACCCCTAATACAACAGCCCACGTGCATCGTGTAGTAGCCAAACTAATAGAATTTAACGTAGATATCCCTAAGATTAATAAATTAGTTTATGAAAATAATTCCATTAATAAACTTAAATTTTTAAGTTTTGCCCTTAGTAAAAGACTTACCGTCCTGCCTAATTGCAAAACTGCCTATATTACCATCAAGGCACCTGATGCTAAGAAATTTAACTTAAATATCGGAGATACAGAAGGTTTAGTAAACTATGCCCTCTCGATTAAAGGCATCCGATTAGCAGCGCTTTTCAAAGAAAAGCAGGATGGTATACATATATCACTTCGCTCGGTAGGTGATTTTCATGTCAATACGCTCGCTAAAGAATATTTTGAAGGGGGTGGACATAAAAATGCTGCGGGAGGAAAATCTAACTTGTCTTTAGAAGAAACTATAGCTAAATTTGAAGAACTAGTAAAAGCTAAACAAAGTATATTAACATAATGAGCAGTCTAAGAAAGCATTCTAAAAAATATATACAACACACAATTATCGCTATTGTATTTATCAACCTATTAGTAGGCTGTGATAAATGTTTTTTTAAAAAAACAAATACTGGACTAGAATATAAAGTAGTTAAGAAGGGAGAAGGCCTTAAACCTAAAAATAGGCAACTATTACTGATAGATGTGTTATATGAAACTCAAGATAAAAAAGTACTATTTAACTCCGATGATAACAATTCTCCGATCGTAGTACCTTATGATGACACCATTCTTCATGCAGACGGAGGACTCTATGAGGCTATTACCATGTTAGAAAAGGGAGATAAGTTTATCTTTAAACTTCCTGCAAAGACCTTACTAGGTAAGGATTTTTCTAAGTTAGCTTCAACTCATAACCTGAAAGAAAACACCTTGTTATATGCACATATGCATTTAAAAGATATTCAAAGTAAAGATGAATTTGAAAAGAATTTAATCCAACAACAGAAAGCCATGATTGAAAAACAAAAAGAAGAAGCTACAAAACAACTACCTAAGGATATAGAAGTTATTAATAAATATCTAACTCAAAACCATATCAATGCCTTATCAACTAGTTCAGGACTTAGATATGTTATTGATAAACCTGGTAAAGGCGCTACTCCTAAATCAGGTAATACGGTGAAAGTAAATTATGTAGGTAAAATCCTAGCAGGGCAGGTATTTGATACCAATATTGCAGAAATAGCCCAAAAGAATAATATATACAATTCAAGAAGATCATATGAGCCTCTTGAATTTAAGATAGGACAAGGTAGCATGATACCAGGCTTTGAAGAAGGGATCAAACTTTTAAAGAAACATACAAAAGCTCATTTATTTATACCTTCTGTATTAGCTTACGGATCACGTCAAATTGGAACCCATATTGCACCTAATTCAAGTCTTATTTTTGAGGTAGAATTGGTAGATATCATAACGGAGTAGACATGATTTAAGGTTTCCATAATTGGCCGCTCGGTTTTTTCTTAGCCTCAGAGTCCTTTTCAAGTGACTCTGAGGGCGGATAGAAACTTAATTTTTTGCTTGAGTTTTTGTATGCCGTTTACGTATCTGTGTGGATTGCCACGCTGACGTCCCTGCGAACGCAAGTGAAACAGTCGCAATGACAATCACGCTTTTCCACTCGCTCGGCTGCGCCGAGTGGGGAATATTGGGCACTCGTTAAAATCGAGATTGCTGGGAAATATGTTTTTTAATAGCTAAGCCTACATCCGATCAGGAACGACAATACCTAACAAGTGCATCATGGTTCGAATGACGCTTGCAACAAGCGTAGAGAGTTGCAACCTAAACAATTTCAATTTAATATCTGGTTCATGCAGCATAGATAGTTCTGCATACATCCTATTGTAAGCTTTGGAGATTTCTAATGCATGTTGAGCCACGATAGCAGGCGCATAACTCATAGCCGACTCCTTTAACTTTTCGGGAAATGTAGCAAGTTGTACAATGAGCTCTCTTTCTAAAGGATGTAAGTCAATATTCTTAGCTATTTCTGTAGACTTAAAATTTATATTAGCTTGTTCTGCCTTTCTTAAGACAGCAGCAATACGAGCATGCGTATATTGGATAAAAGGGCCTGTATCACCTTGAAAATCAATAGAAGCTCGTGGATCGAACAATAATCTCTTTTTTGCATCTACACGCAATAAAAAATATCTCAGCGCTCCCATACCTAATACCTGATACAACTCCTTTGCTTCTATTTCTGAAAATTCATCAATCTTTCCTAATTCCTTGGTATGTTTTTCAGCAGTTTCAACCATTTCTTCAATCAGCATATCCGCATCTACTACCGTACCTTCCCTAGACTTCATTTTGCCTGTAGGTAAATCTACCATCCCATACGAGAGGTGGTACATATCTGTCGCATAAGGACGACCTAATCGTTGCATAATTTTAGTTAGCACTTCGAAATGATAATCCTGCTCGTTACCCACCACATACACCAGCTTATGAGGCTTAAAATCTTGATATCGCAGATCAGCTGTTCCCATATCTTGCGTTATATATACTGCCGTTCCATCAGACCTCAATAGTAACTTCTCATCTAAGCCCTCTTGTGTTAAATCAATCCAAACGGATCCATCCGATTTTTTGTAAAAAACACCTTTAGCAAGTCCTTCAGCTATCACTTCTTTACCTAACAGATACGTCTGCGATTCATAATATACTTTGTCAAAAGTAATATTCAATTTTTGATAGGTGCTCTGAAAGCCTTCATACACCCAAC
>JGI26532J50257_10001100_pt1 | contig 12960 bp, 17 predicted proteins | sample ThiBiot_500_plan_FD_50257 | JGI IMG/M metagenome (IMG submission 50257) | reverse complement strand
CCGACGACGACCAGGACCCTTCGCAACACGACGAGACGACGCCAACACGAACCCCGATTCTCAAGGACGTGTTGCGACGACGACTGGAAACCACCCCGTCGTCAGAGGGTCAGTCTCAACGCGTCGTCGACACCACGGGTGTCGGTCACTGGGCCGAGCTGCTTGCGGTACGGGTGCACGCCGGCGGGAGCTGAACTGGGGGCTTCCGGTCTCTCGGATCCGGCCGGTCTGCAGCGCGTCACGCTGAACGCCACCCTGGCTCGTCACGCCCGTCAGCGGCGCCAGCGTCTCTGACTTGTCGGACCCAAGCGGCGATTCCTGATGCGCGTGCTGGCTCGCGCCTCTCGGTTCCTATGACGCGGAGCTGGCTCGTCCCCTGCGGTTGGCTCCGGTCGAGGCCTTGCGTGCGGCGGTCGTGTAGGGCTGCAGGGCGCGTAGGAGCTCGTCGCGGTGGGCGTCGGTCAGGTCGATCTCGTAGACGGTGTCCTGCCAGGCGAACCGGTAGGTCCGCGCCGGCTCGGACCCATCCAGGTCGTCGGTCAACGTGATGCGGGTTTGCTCTGCCACGGCCACATGATGACTGGACGACCGTCGCCGCGGGCGCGGTGTTCACCATTCCCGAACGTTCGCCATTGCTGAACAGGGAAGGGGTCGAATGCACCGGCGCTGCCCGTAGCGCATGGGTGAGGCGCTGTGTGCCGGCGCGTCGCTCGACCGGAGTGAGCTGGCACGGACAGAGCTCGTCCCCGTGGACGTTGCTCCCGGGTTGGGGATGGCAGGCGCAGTCGCAATCCGCGGCGCGGTCCAGGTCCCGCACCCTTCCGGGGTCGACCGCCAGCAGGGCACGCCGCCGCGCGACCAACCGGGTCCGCACGGTGCCCGCCGGTTGGTCGCCTACACCCTCGTTGAGGGACGTGAGTGTGTTCTCGGTCATCGCGTTATCCCTTCGGGTGGTGGGTCAGGGGCTGGGGGCGAAGGGGATGGCGTGGGTGGCCAGGTCGCCCGGGTCGTAGACGCTGGCGTGGGCCACGGGAAGGTGGAACCCGACCAGCTCGTCGACCCGCATCTGCAGCGTGAGCACGTCGTCGGGCAGTCGGCCCGTCAGGCACAGTTCGACCGCACCCGGATCCGCACTCGGCAGTCGCAACCGGTACGGCGCGAGCAGGATCGGCTGGCTTACGCCCGCTTCGGTCAGGATCAGGGTCAGACCGGCCCAGTAGTCGCACACCACGGCCGCAGCGGCGACGAAGGCCTCGGTCCGGTACTCCGTCAGGTCCCACACGCTGGTCTCGGCCGGCCAGGAATGGTGGGCGTGCTCCAGCAGGTCGTCGTCGGACAGGCCGGTCGGCAGCTGGCGGATGCCGGTGACCGGGCCGAGGGTCCGGTTGGTCGCGGTTCCGGACCGGTTGAGGACGGCCATCCGCATCGATCGCCCGACCTGCACGGGACCTAGCCCGTCGAGCCGTGCCCACTGGGCACGGTTGCGTGAACGGGCGGCCTCGGGGACGGGCAGGCGGATCGTGCGGTGCTGGTTCAGGTCCAGGACCTGCACTCGGTCGCGGGTGCGGACGGCCCACACCCCGTTCTCCTGGTCGATCCGGGCGAAGACGGTCGGGCCGGTCAGCCCGCGGCGGCCCAGCTCGGCCTGCAGCCCGGCCCAGAACATCGTGTGCTGCAACCAGTCGACGGCCGCCTGCCACAGCGGAACTACGGCGCGGGCAGTACCGAGCGCCTCCATGAACCGGGCCCTACTGGTGCCGGCGGGGTCGGTGATGGCTTCATGCTCGACGACGAGCCGCAACGCCTCGCGCCGCAGCATCGTGGCGATGTTGACCAGGTGCACGTCGTCCAGCCCCGCCAAAGGACGGACCACCGCGGCGGAGTCCACCCAGAGGCGGTCCTGGTCCAGCACGCGCACATCCCAGTCGCCGGGTCGCAGGTGTGTCACGGCTTCCTCGAACGGCAGGTGCCATGGGTAGGACGCCCGCCCGCGCGCCGTGTGAGTCCTGTTCACACCAACTCGCTCCTCCCTATGAGTCGCCGATCACAGGTCCTCATCGGCGACGGCCGGTTCCCGGGTCAGGCTGGCGACGTAGCCCCACGCCGCCGGCGCCTCCACCGCCAGCACCAGGACCACCACCGCCCACAACCCACCGACCCAGCCGACAAGCGCCTCGGGGTGCAGGTGCCACCACAGGGGAGCGGCGAGGACGAAGCCGGTCAGTCCGATGGCCACGATCAGGCCGACGACTCGATGCGGGCGCCGGTGGGTGCGCACCAAGAGCGCGACGTGCATTCGAGCCAAGACCTGAAGGTCCGCTTCGAGGCCGCCGTCGCGGGCCCAATCGGCCAGGTCAAGGAACCGGTGCGCCCGACGTGCCTGTCGGAGCTCTGCCCGGTCGTCGATCCACACCCAGGTGCCCGCGCAGGCCCCGGCGACCGCCGCCATGAACCACACCTCAAGCCCGGCCATCCGCACCCTCCTCGGGTGGCGTGGACGGCCGTGACGTTTCGGTGCGGTGGTGCAGGTAGGGGTGCCAGTCCTCGTCAGGATCCGGCGCACGCCCCACTGGGCGGTCCTCGGGAGCGGCAGGGTCGATGCCGGTGGCTGTGCGCTGGACCCACCACCGGAAGTCAGCGGGACCGCCCGGGTCGGGGTCGAGGTCGTACCGGTGCCGCAAGCCGACCTGAATGACCCCGGTCTCCTGCAGGTTGCTCACATTGAGCAGCTGCACCCAGACCCCGTCATACGGACCAGTCGCAGACAGCTCACCCGGCTGCCGCAACAACAGCCCCGCGTCCAAGTCCAGGAAGTACCTCGTGGCTGACGCACTCGACACTTTCCACACTCCAGTGGCTGACCCGAGCACCAGGCGCTCCAGGGAGCGACCGCGACCCTCGAGTGGAGAGCCACGGGCCGGCTTGAGCGCCCTAGGCGCATCCGAGCCGAGGAGCCGCTCATGGGCCTGCCCGACCTCGGCCGGGTTCTCGTCATTCCGCATCAGGCACCCCTTCGTCGATCGCAGTCGCGTCCAGGCGCTCGATGCTGACCACCGGCGTCGTGTGTCGCACCGTCAGGTAGGCAAGCAGCGGGTCCAGTGACTCGAGCGTCAGGATCATGTCGGCGCCGAGGGCCAGCCCCCGTCTGGGGCCGTCGTTCGTCGGATGCCCAAGCGCGCTGACGTTGATTGGGGACCCGTCGCGCCGCAGAGGGCCGAGTTCGAAGCCCGCAGCAGGGATCACACCCCCCGGTGCGATGCGGACGACGGTGACCGGGGCATCTGGGTCGGATGAATCGATCAGGTGCTTCGCTCCCGAGGCGGTGGTTATGAGCCACCGCCCTGGAGTGTCGAAGGGGTCGACTACCACGGGAGCGCACTCGAGCTGTGCGGCACGCGCGGATCAGAGGGCTCGCGACATGCACCTGAGCTGGCGAGCGGAAGCACGACGAGCCCGCCCGTCAGGCTCGCGGGAACGGCAGCATGCCTGACCGTCACCATGGGCCGCTCCTTAGGTCTGATGACTAGGTGTACCATCAGAGCACTCAAGGACCGAGGAAACAACCCTGCTGTGCAGCGTAATGCCTACTTCGTAGGCGCGGCCGTCTCAGTTGAGTAGAGGGCTAGACGTACCATGCAACGTCAGGCATCATGAGACATGAACTGGCGGGAGTCCGACGCGCGGAGGGGAGGGGTCTACAGAGACTTCGTGAAGAACACGGCAGGCGTCACTTGCAGCACGTCGGCGAGCTGCCACAGCATGTCGACCGTCGGCCGGCGCGTCCCGCGTTCAATGCCGCCCAGATAGCTGCGATCCACACCAGAACGAGCCGCGAGCTCTACCTGCGACAGATTCAGCGCCTCGCGCGTCTCTCGGATGCGGCGCCCCAGAGCCTTGCGCCGTGCAAGGTCGAGGTCCGTCGGGGGCACACACGGACCGTACGGCAGCCGCACTGCACGATCGAGCCGCTCGACCGTGTCGCAGCAGACTGCTGCCATCACGCGTCTAGACGTTGCGGTACGTGGCCGCGATGCAGGCGCGCCGAGGACCTGCCTGACGTCGACGACCGTCCGAGGGCTCCAGCCGTCGCGCTCTCTTGCGTTCCGCCGCCTCCTACCGGCGAGCTGGACTGCGGCCCGCAGCAGTATTTGGCAGGCTCGGTTCTGTCAACGGCGCTCCATGCCACGCCCCGCGCCATTCGCTGAGCGGTACGACGGGGAGATCACCAGGCGGGGAACCCACGCCAGCCGGGACTACGGCGCGTCCTCGGCCGGGCCATCAGCGTGCACGGTCGCCTTCGTCACGGTGCGGATGCCTACATGGTGGCGTTGGAGAAGGCGTTGAAGCCTCTGTCCAGCCGTCGGTCCGGACGGCCCCAGTGAGGCTCGCCGTGGACGCCGGCTAGCGCCTTGCACACTCGAGCGGGGTCAGCGGCGAAGTGCTTCTCTGCGTGCGCGTGCTCGCGCTCCCGTCGCATTGAGGCGGTAGTTCACCATCGCCACGCTGATGCCGTAGCGGTGCGCAGCCTGCTCAGCAGGTACGCGGCCACGCGCGATCGCCAGAGCCGCCTCCTCCGTCACCAGGAGGCAACCGCTCAGCCACGATGCTTCGTCTTCGATGTCCTGATTCCAAACCCGGCAGCCAGTGTCGTCGAGAGCGGGCGTTGGGGGGTGGCCGAGCAGCCCGTGGCTCAGTTCGTGGCTGATGTTGCTGTTCTGCCGTGCAGGTGCATGGCTGTCGTTGTGGACGATGGCACGGCGCGGACCGTCGAAGACGGTGACGGCGGAGAAGGCTTCCTTCTCTGGGCCGAGAAGATGCGTGACCTCAGGTGTGGTGCGACTGAGGTGTGACAGATCGATCACTGGGATCTCCAGGGATCGCGCAAGTGCTCGCGGGTCCAGTGCGTCGTACACGCCGAGGCCGAGTTCGCGCCGCGCGTCGAGGGCGACGGACTTCGCCCACGTCTTGAAGCCACGTTGAAACCCCACGCGTCTACCTATCGTCGCGCAGTTGCTCGTAGGCGGCCTTGATCATCGCGTCGAGCGCAGTCGCCGCGGCGGGGGACAGGTTCCGGTCTGACCTCAGGTAGGTCGTGATCTTCGCCAGCGGCTCGGGCTCGCGGCGAGCATCCCCCGTGCGTACGAAATCATCGACCGCGAGGCCGGACCACGCAGCCAACGCGGCGAGCCCGTCGACGTCCGGTCGCTTGCCTTGAGCCATCCGCGTCAGCGTCGAGGCACTGACGCCCGACGCCTCGGCGACGAGCTTCCAGTTGAGCCGCCGCGCCTGCCGCTCGGCGTCGAGCGCCTCGTAGAACGCTGCCGCGTCGAACGAACCGGCCTTGTCCATGAGTCTCCCTCCCGGTGATTGCTAGATCGCAAGTGAGCGCCTAGAGTGTAGTTGCGATCTAGCAACCAGCGCTCTCAATCGTAACCAAGGAGTCAAGATGACTGAGCAGCAACACTCCGAGCACCCCGGCGACGCCAGTCGCTACGAGGTCGTCGTCAACGGCGAGCGGTTCGACGTGCCGGACGCAACGGTCAGCTTCGAGCAGGTGGTCACCTTCGCGTATCCGGACAAGGAGTCCGACCCCGGCTACACGTTCGTCGTCACGTACCGCAAGGCTGCGGCGCCACGTGAGGGGAGCCTGGCCGAAGGCGGTCGGGTCGAGATCAAGCACCGTGGGACGGTCTTCAATGTCACCTTCACTCGTCTCTCGTAACGCTGACCTCAAGCGGCTCCGTGACGAGGGCTTCGAGATCCAGGTCAAGGACAACCACCTACTGCTCCTTCACGTGCCATACGTCACGCCCGCGCGGATCGTGGCGTACGGCACGCTTGTCTCGACCTTGAACCTCAACGGCGACGCCGTCATGACGCCGGATACGCATGTTGTGTACTTCCACGGCGAGCGCCCATCGCGGGCGGACGGCGCCGTTGTCCCGAACCTGCTCCACTCGAGCGGTACCACGCGTCTGACAGAGGCGATCACTGTCGATTTCAGCTTCTCGAACAAGCCCGAACAAGGGTTCTCGAACTACTTCGACAAGATGACGTCGTACGCCAACATCCTGTGGGGCCACGCCCTTCAGCTCGACCCGGAGGCGACACCGAAGACCTACGTCGTTCACGAGGACGAGGACGATGACTCCCCGTTCCTATACGCAGACTCAGCGTCCACCCGCGCTGAGATCGCGGCGATCAACGCCAAGCTGAAGCTGAACAAGATCGCAATCGTCGGCGTCGGCGGCACCGGCTCATACATCCTCGACCTGGTCGCGAAGACACCGGTCCGTGAGATACATCTGTTCGACGGCGACAAGTTCCTGCAACACAACGCGTTCCGTGCACCAGGCGCTGCGCGGAAGGAAGACTTCGCGAATACGCCGCGCAAGGTGAACTACCACGCCGACCGCTACGCGATGATGCGGACGGGCATCGTCCCGCACCCGTACGACATCGACAACTACAACCGCGACGAGCTCGCCACCATGGACTTCGTCTTCCTCGCGGCCGAAGGTGGCACCACCAAGCGTCTCGTCGTGCAAACGCTCGAGGACGCCGGCATCCCGTTCATCGACGTGGGTATGGGTGTCTACCGCGTCCGAGAGTCGCTTGCTGGTGTTCTCGCTGTCACGACAAGTACGAACGGGCGACGGGACCATGTTCACGTCGGAAGGCGAATCGACTTCACGGACTCCGACGAGGAAGGCGTTTACGCCCAGAACATCCAGATCGCGGACCTCAACGCGCTCAACGCCACCCTGGCGGTGATCCGATGGAAGAAACTGTACGGCGTCTACCTGGACCTCGAACAAGAGCATTACAGCGCGTACACCCTCGATGGCAACCACCTGCTAAACGAGGATCACCCCGACGATGGGCAAGGCAGTTGAAGAGCCAACGGCGCAGCACTGTGGCGTGGCGTTTCGTCGACTACATTCCCCGCGAACTTGACGAAGGCGTGGTCTACATCGCCGCGGAGTTCGGGGCTGTCATCCACCTATGCTGCGACGGGTGCGGGGAGCGGATCTCGACACCCTTGGGGAAGGCTCAGTGGTCCCTCACGTTCGACGGCGAGTCGATATCCCTCTGGCCTTCAGTTGGAAACTGGGCCCTACCGTGCCGATCGCACTACATCATCCGTGAAAACCATGTCATCTGGGCTGGCCAGTGGTCGCCGGCGGAGGTGGCTGCGTCCGCCGCGCGCGACCGGGCGGCCGTCGAGACGGTGCAGGTCGAACCCGCCGCAACGCAGCCGAACCCGCTCTGTGCGATCCTGCGGCTCCAGCTCGCCAGGCTCCGCCTTCGGCGAAGCCGGCGATGAGCGGCCATCATCCAGGGGGCCCCGCGGCACGTTCCACCTACTTGTCGGGGTTATCCGCTCCGTAGGCTTGCTCCACCCGTCTCGCCGAAGGTGTCGTACGCGCAGACCGACGTGCGCGGCGGACGGCTGTGCGCGAGCCGCCCCGGCATCTGGGCGTTCTCCGCGAAGCCGCGCACCCCGGGCCCTGGCGGGCTTCGCGACCTCGCGTGCCCCCTTCACTAGGTGGACGGGCACAGTCCCTGCATCGACGAACGGCGCACCGCCGGCCCGGCGACGGCTCCGCAGTCTTCAGGTCCAAACCACCCCGGCAGCTCGCCGTCCACACGGGCGATCGCCGCGGCGTCCGCACCGGACGCGCCGAAGGTCATGATGCGGGCACGTTCGGGCGCGCCGCCGAAGAGGCGACCGCATTCCTCACATCTCGCCCGTCGTTGTCGATCTACCAAGCATGAGTGAGCGTGAGAGGCGCGGTGGCCCGCTGCGGGTACTGTTTCTCATCGCGAACACCGCTCGAGCCCGGGAACGGATCGACCTAGTGCGCGCCGCCCGTCTGCGTGACGAGATCGAAGACGGAGAAGTTCACGGCGCGATCTTGGTCGGCCCGCGAAGGGATACCGACCCCGCAACGTGGTCGAGGCTGCTGCGCAAGTGGTCCGGGCGCGCAGATCTCGTAATCGTCGAAGGGCACGGCGGATGCCTCACCGGCCATGTCTCGTGCATTGATCCGTTGCCCGAATACGCCATCGGAACCCAGGAATCAAACTGGCGACCCGTTCACGACGCCAACCCGGAGGACCGACCGGCATTCGGCCTCGTACTTCTCGGCAGTTGCAACGCCGCGACGCATCTTGACCGGATCGCCACGTTCTTTGCTTCCTGGCAGCGGTTCATCGCTTGCGCCGGCGTGACGCATGGCGGCGACGTCGAGCGCGTGTACCGCCCAGTCCTGGACGCCCTCACGACCGAAGGGATCGCAGACACCGTTCCAGTCCGTCCATGGGGACAAGCCGCCAAGGTCGAGGCTGCGCTCAGGTCGTGGAGCGTCACCTCGCCGAAAAAGCTTGGCAACTAGCAGGCCACGCGCGGTGCCGCGTTCCCAATACCTTCAAAGCAAGCGAGTTTCATGCGCATAGCAGTGTCCCAAACTCAGTGGGCCGTCGGGCAAGGCTTCTTCCACACGGGTGCGGTCAGCCGTGACTTCCCCTACACGCGTCGGAACCCGCTGTTCACGTACGCGTACGACTGCGGCACGGTCAGTTCGCAACGACTTGTCACCGATGAAATCGACGAATGTGCCCGCCAGCCGGAACACCGTCGCGAGCTCGACATGGTCTTCATCTCTCACTTCGACAAGGACCACGTCAGCGGCATCAGGCGACTCCACAAACGGCTGCGTCCGAGGGCCTACGTGATCCCGCAGGTGCCGCGCCTTGAGCGGGTCTTCCTCGCCGCCTCGATCACCGTCCGCACGCGACGACCGCCAACGGGGGAGCACGCGGATCTGCTCGAAGACCCGCGCCGATGGTTTGCCGGCCTTCCCGGCACACCGCGGGTCATCGAGGTCCTCCCCGCCAACGGAGAGGGAGAGACAGAACCAGCCGAACTTGACCCGCTGGGTGTGCCCGACACGTTCACGGACCCCGTCCTCTTGATTGCCCAGGGCGGCCCGACCCCGAGCGGCGCCGTTCTGGCCACGGTCGGACCGCGACGACGCGCGGGCGACAACATGAGTGCCGAGGCGGATCTGTGGATCTGTGTCGGAGCCACGATGCCCGGAAGCGATTCGGACCTTCAAGCTTTCGCTAATGATCTTCGCAGTCGGCTGGGACCGTCGGTGGACAGGATGCCCATCAGAGAACTGGTGCGCGAGCACTGGAATGACCTGAAGGCCGCGTACCACGCGGGAAACGCGCAGTCGCGCAACCGAACGTCACTGTGCATCTACTCCGGGCCACCGGCGGACGTTCAGTACCACTTCTTTCACAGTTCGTCTCACCGGCGAAACCCTGGTCGGTACGGTGCAGTCACGGTGCCCGCGCCGGGTTGGCTGGGTGCAGGAGACTGCGATCTCAGCGACCCCGCAAAGGTGCGTGAGTTCGTCCAGCTCTTCAATCCGGTTCTTCAGCACGTCGGTGTCTTCGCCGTACCGCATCACGGTGCGGCACGATCCTTGGATGGAAGTCTGCTAGGCGCTTTCGCGGAGGTCCCCGCGCCTGGTCCGACGTGCGTGGTGGGCGCTCGTTCGACAAACGCGCATCATCCCAGTAAGGCACTCCGCTCGATGCTTGCTGGCCCTCCCGCCCGGCTCGTGGTGGCGTCCGAAGATCCTGATTCCCGATGGGTCGTCAAGTCGACCGTCGAGGCATGTACCACGACGTGTCCCTGGAGAACCGTGTATTGAGGTCAACGCGAAAGCGCCTCGCAGGGCGTGCTGGTAGAACTGCACCGTCCGCAACCGGGATGTAAAGAGGATTCCTTCCCGACGAGTTGGGCTGCAACGCCCGAACTCGTGCGCTAGTTGTGCGGTGCTGTTGGAGCCGCGCGTAGGTGGGGCCGCCGCGGTTGGCTTCCGCCACGGCGAAGCAGATCATTGAGCGCATCGCCGACGACATCGACGGAACGTCCAACGCGAAGACCGTCTCGTTCGCTTTTGCCGGCAAGTCCGATGAGAGCGATCTTGCCGGGAAGAACAAGGAGGGGCTCGCCAAAGCGCTGGGGCCCTTCGTTTCCGCTGGTCGATCCACACCGGCGGGGAAGCCCGGCGCGGTGCCACCGCAGGCTCGAGCACGCGCGCAGGTGCGAAGCGACAACGATTCGCCAGGGGGCGAAGGCAAAGGGTCTGGAGATCGGCGAGCGCGGCCGAATCGCAGCGGATGTCCTCAAGGCTAACGAGGCGGCCCACTGAACCGACCAGAGCGGAGTAGTGCCCAGGCCGGGATAACTCCGCGATGGGACGGCACGCCACCGGTAGACCCGGCGAACCGATCGGGTCAACTGACCCGCCTAGGCGTTCCTTGCGTGGTGCCACGCAGCAGGTCGCAGGTCCCCAATCCTGAGAATGACGTTGACAGTGTCACTGGGATCGCCAATGCCGTCGAGACGGCGGTCCCACAGCATCTCCACGTCAACGTCGCCGACAAGGTGCGGCAGGATCTCCTCGTGCCGGCCGTCCCATTCGACGTCACGGGGCAGTGTCTCGACCGGCGGGTAAACGCCGACGAGTTCCGCGGTGTCATGTCCCCACGCAACGTAGCTGGTTCGAGTTGCCAGCGCGAGGAGCACCTCTTCGGCGACGCTACGAGGCTCGAGCTCTACCAGGGAGCCAGTTCGTGACGCTTCTAGCAGCCGGTCAGTCGACGCGGCGACCTCTGCCCACCATTTGCGCGGCTGATCGTGGACGACCAGTGGCATGTCGTCGCGAACCACAGAGTCAGGGGAGTGTTTCCAGTCTGATACGAGAGTGTCAAGGTCGGCGGTCATCGCCAGCAAAGTGCAGTACAGGTCGAACCGGTTCCGGACCGTCAGCGGGCCCCGAGACTCGGGGTCGCCGTCGTCGTCAACCTGGAACTGGCGGAACGCCTCGCGGACGTCGAGCGCTCGATCGAAATGCTCGACGACGATCTCCACGCTCGCCGAGTCGGGATGGCCTTCCTCCTGCACCCACACCCAGAAGGCCCTCGAATGCAGGGTTGTCCACCGGGGATCAGCGAACGCGGCGGAAAGCTCCTCTTCGGTCGGGTACGACCGGTCTACCAACGCCATGCCGTCCGGAACCGGCAACCACTGTGGCGCCGGCGAGTAGGGCACCTCAACGTCCTGGTCGTACAGCGCCGACCGGAACTCGACCTCGCCGTCGCTGGCCTGGTTCGTCACCACGAGCATGAGCCCCAAGGTGATGGCGCTTCGGAACTCTTCGGCCAGGTCCCCGGGGCCCGACCAGTACTCGCGAATCTGCCGTCCGCTGTCCGCCACGTCTTCTGCACGCCCTGCAGAAGCAACGTCGAGTGCATGGCGGCACGCGACCGCAACCGGTTCAGGCAGCCCTGCGAGCAGAGCATCAACCTCTGACCGGTCACCGGTACCCACCGCTCCGTTCAACGCGGCGACCAGTCGCGCTGCACGTGCCGGTACCCACGGCACTGTCGTCACCTGCGTTAACGCTGGCTCCCCAGCCGGACCGTCGGCGGTCAGAAGGAAGAGACGGGAGCGCGCCTCCGTCGAGGCCGCCACGAACCAAGGGGTCGACACCTGGACGGCAGTCATTGCTCGCCTCGCGAGTTGAAGGACACCACCGTTCGGGGCGCGAACGCAGCGCAAAAGGAGGTGGATAGGTGCCGCTGGGTTAGCTTCAAACCAACCTGCCCGACGCCGCCAGCCTACCGGCGACCCGACCGAGGGCGCCCTGTGTCGTCCCGCAACGCAGACTCCCGATACCGGTTCGTGTCCTCGGGTATCCCGCACGGATGGAGTGAGCCCGGTTCTGGCCTGTGAACCATCGTTGGACGCATTGGGTTCGGGGGGCACCTCGAAGGTCCGTGCCGCCGGTGACAGTGGGCTACACGAGTCGCCTGCGCTACTCGTGCGGCGGGGACGACGGGCTCGTGCGCCGACGGCGACGCTCCACCGGCGGGGCCGGGTAGAGCGTCCGGCCACCTCTCGACTGGCGCGTGATCACCGTCGCGTAGTCAACCGACGGGCGTTCGAAGTGCATCTCCACGGTGGCCACGACGTACAGGCTCGGCCATCCGTCGCCATCGGCGGCGTACCGCAGGGTCGATAGCGGGATGCGGAGGTCCTCGGACAGCCCGATGAGCCCGTCACGAAGCGACTCGAGTACCTCGGGTTTGGCACCAGGACCGGGAGACCGCCTCGCGCGAGCCCTCACCGTGGCCCCCGGCTGCGCCTCCTCACGTTGGCGCCGACGCTCCTGCGCTCGTTCGATGGCCCGGTTACGCAGGAAGTTCGCGAACTCTGCGGCGTAGAGCACCGAGGGCGGTGAGCCGGGTGCGGGTGCTCCGTGCGGCCAGGCGCCAGCCGGGAAGTAGTCGCGCGGCCGCAAGCGGTGCTCTGTCGCCATGGCACCGGTATAGCAGTGTGAGCACTATCTGGAAAACAAGATAGCGACCAGAGTCGTCACCACGTTCAGGTATAGACGGCACCGAGAGCCCACTCGTTCCGAAGCGTTGCACGCTAGCGTGCAAAGCCGCAGATCAGCACGCTAGCGTGCGAGCACTTCCGACGCGCGCCAAGACACCGTTGGAGGAACCGCACAACCAGCCACCGGTCGATCGCTGGCTCCGCCGACGCGCGCGGCGTGCCGCTATCTAACAGAGCAGCCCAGGTGTACCGTCGGTTTCGATCGCAGACACAACCGCCCCTCCGCGTCCACGTCGTGACGTGGGCGCAGGAGAGGCGGCTGTCCGGTCGCGCCTGGCAGCCACCAGACGCGACCTACTTACCCCTGCACGTATCAGGAGGAAGCGTGACGATCATCCCCGACATCACTGACACGGTTCCAGTCGGCCACGCCACCGGGAGCGACGGCACCACCGCGCCAACCTCGGGTCGGACGCGATAGCTCTTCCGAACGCCTCCTCAACGACGAGGCGCGCGGACGAACCGGGCACGAGCCC
>JGI26532J50257_10001097_pt1 | contig 12979 bp, 19 predicted proteins | sample ThiBiot_500_plan_FD_50257 | JGI IMG/M metagenome (IMG submission 50257) | reverse complement strand
AAAAAAAACACAGAATCGATTTTTACCCAGGAATCAATTTGCCTTCTTCCCAATGTGTTCGAAGTTCTTGAACAACATCGAACCAGATGTGAGCTATCGAACGAAGATGATTATACGATGGTAAACTGCAGATTGCAGTCAAACAAATAGCAAGACGATAAACGAAACTATCTTTGGGAACTGATTTCAATTGACGAATACGTTCAGTATCCTTGCAAAACAAATAATTATTATTCTCTGTTTTTTAATGTTTTGAGTTTGAATTTATACTTTTGGAGATTCATCGACTAATGATTGTTGTCTTTCGAATGCTGGTCGTTCGTTGAACAGATACTGAAATCACTCTCGTATGAATGAATTTCATTGAGAAATACTTCGAGTTTATTTACTTCGATTGTTTTTTCCATCATCGCTGCTGGTAATGGTGGATTGAAAATATTGACACGTAATCGACTTGTTGTGTTCGAAATTGATGATGAAATCGATGTCCAATATTGTTGAGTACGACTGTCAGCTATGCGTTTCAATGGATCAGCCATATCGACAGGATTGTTCGTGGTTTCTATTCAAACAGAGAGTTTGTTTTTTGTTGGAAAAAACACACGTTTCAAATTCGAGCTAATTATCATATGAGCTTAATCATCTCTTACTCACGAGATTTATTTATCTGATTTCGTTTTGCTCCTATAAATGATTTATTTGTCTTTTATCTCACTGAATAATTTTTTTCCCTATGTTTGGAAATTTTTATTACCATCAGAATTCTGAATTCGTCCTAGTAATTGTTCGAGTGTTTCTCTTCTTGTCGATAGTTTTAAATATTCATCCACAGTATCGCTTAATAAAACTGGCAAATCTTCTAATAAAGTCACTCCGACTGCCCATTGATGGGATAGTAACGGATTGAAATCACTGATCTCTTCATTTTCTGTGACAAGTTCTTCGGAAAATATCGGCCATGTACAAGATAAATGCAGACCACTGAACAAAAACAAAAAAGATTCAATTTAATTAAGTGTTTGCTGATTTACCCAACAGGATCGTAGAGTGATCCGAATGGAAGCTCGGTTATAATCGGTACGTTTGATTCATCTCGAGGTAGACTCTGTCGACTCGATGTACTTTCGAATTCTTTTAAAACGTAAGTAAATCGAACTGCAACCATGATGATCGTGTCATGAGAAATTTGTGGTCCCTGAAGAAAATATCATCGAATTTCGTTGAAGAGTTTCCTTTGATAGTTGTTCTTACTAATTTCGATTTGAAGATTTCTAAAAGACCGGATAAATGTCGATATTGATGTGGTGCACTTTTCAAATGGCAAATATTGAAATGTGTTCGAAGACCTGAACCCTCGCAAATGCCGATGAACATATTTCGCCATTCTTGTTGAACACGAATAAAAATCGGAACATTACTGAAAATAAAAACGAATATAGTCAACAGTTCAATTCCGTTTGCTAACAAGTACCAGCCAACATTCGAGACGGCAATAGCTGTTGAACTTAATAATAGATTAGCTCGATCTTCATCTGTTATTGCATCGTTATTACGTTTCGGTGCGAGAATAATAAACTCTCGTAGACCATACCAATGACACAAATATCTAAATAAAACAGAAGATTACTTTTCGAAAGACGATTTCAATCGATTACGGTGAACTCGATGGAAAATCATTTCGTCTCGACATCATATCAGCCATGGCTCTTGGAGGAATAACTGCAAAAAATAGAACAGTATTTTAAATCATTTCGTTTCTTTTTCATCTGCGTACATGTTTGTTTTTCAAACGAAGTCGATGTTGTCATTTGTGGATTCGCTTCTGTTTTCAATTCCGGTACTTGTAATGAAAAATGCGTTATCGTATACGAATGATCACCGAAATCCAAAGCTTCATTATGTTCAACCCAAGTTCCTTCAGCATAATCAATCTAAATAATTCTTTTCTTTTGCCTTTCGAAACCAATCATTGCAATCGCAAACTTCAGTATTTGACACTTCTGGTCCGTTTAATTTCCATTCCGAAAGAATCTCTTCGATTCTCGCTATAAATCTCTCCCAATCCGACGCTGTTGTATAATCAACAATTTCGAAAATCTCTTCTTCCTAAACAATCCGATGGCCTCAACCATTTCGACTAATCAATCATCTTACTTCTTTAACATCTGTCATCTAGAACAAAATCATTTAGTTGCTTTTTTTTCTTTCAAACAAAATTTTTCTCTTTCATTTTATTAGTCAAAAAAAATAATTACTCAATTACAAAATAGAAAAAAAAAGATTATTTGATCAATTGATTTCCTATCTGAACAAAATTGGAAGATGTATGATCATTTATTAAGAATGAAGTCGTTTTAATTCAACTGCTTTCTGTAAGATTTTATGTACATCCGTGTCTGGAGGGTAATTCTAAACGAAAGAAAAGCTCGGAAAAACATTCGAATTCGAACACAAACTTGAAGTAATTTAATATTATGCGATTCAGACTCGTTCAATAAATGCTCACGTTGAAGTCTGCAAAACNAAATGAACAAGAAACTGAAAAAAAAAAGAAGANTTTCGATGAGAGAATCAACGTACACAACCATTGCACAGCAAATGTAAAGTAGAAACTCGAAGTTTCTCTCTTGATCAGCGAATAACGAATCCCATAATCTCAAAACATCGGGCAAATAGAATTCCTGAGATAGTAACAAAGTTAACCAACGAAATGCATAAAATTCTGGTTTTAATTTTTGTGTTTCGAATCGATCATAGATTTCATTGTCGACTTTTTTTAATAGTTTAAGAAAATTTTGCATGCGAACGTGTATGCCGAACTCGGAATTATCGTAGATTTTCATGAAATTATCTCGAATATGAGTCATTAGATTTGTAAAACAATAGAACGTGTCCGCTTCGGCGTGTTCTAAATCGAAATAAAACGAAAANGTCNTTCGATTGATTTGTTGTTTTTCTCGAACCTCGCCATTGCTGATTGGGATCGTTGGCGAATGTGTAATAAATAGGTCCGATAATCTCGTTCATGCCTTGAACATAACTTTGTCCTGAATTAAGTTTCGAATAGACGAAAAGAATTCGTTCGACAACTTCCCAATGAGCTTCGCATCCATCGGCGAGAATCTCGTATTCATTGTCNCGAGTGAACATGTCCGATGATGGACGAATTCTGTTCGAACGAGAACTAAATCGAGAATTTTCAGGTTGAATTTCGACTTTNAGCGATGTCGATGCAATTCGTTTGTGAAGATTTTCAAAACCATCTTCTTGATTGAATAATTCCGAACAAGGATAATCAGTTTTACTTTGAAAGAAATTCAAATCCGGACATAAACGACTACGNACAAAACAAAACAAAACTGAATATCAAGGTTAATGTATTCCGACTAACCGACAATCTTTATCGATTTGTAGTAGAACTTCATTTTCTTTGAAATAAGCNGTCCAAGAACTCTCAGGTGCGAAATTCAACGGCTAAAAATCAAACATAGAAACTCGATATTCTTCGATTTCGATTCAAAGAACAAACATGATCCATCATGGCTGATTGTGATGATGAGCTCAATCCTGGTTTAATAATTGTTTCTCGAATATAGCCACGATACANTTCTCTAGAAATGAATATCATTGAATCGATGAGCATTTTCCAAAGGATTTNTCTACCGGTTTTTCGAAAGATAAGTTGGCCATTTAGTNTGATCTCCTGTGAGATAGTTAAGTAAAATCTGCAGATCATTTATTTAAAAAACAAATTCATAATCATTTTACAATCGATTTACCTTCCAAGTTAAACTTCGAATACCATTTTCAGCTGGACAACCTACTCAAATCTCGAACAATCAAAACGAAAACCTTCTTGTCAATTCAATGAATTTACCATTAAATGCAAGTGCTTTGAGTTTTTTCACATCGATTAAATTCGATTTTAAAATCGTTTCAAATTGTTCGATTCTATTCGAAATAAGAATATCACAATGTGAACAAAGAATCTTCGAATGGCTACGTACGTCTTTTGATACAATGCCATTTGTGGAATTCGAATTTTATTTCAAACAAAAAACAAGAAGACTTGGGACAGCACACGTGAGGAGGAGATGATGTTTGATGTGTTGTTAGATAGATAAAACAAATCACAAGAACTTCTGATTTGCTATCTTAACTGATCAATAAATGCAAGTCAAACAGATGTCGTTCGAGTGGGATTAATTAGAATTTTTATTATTATTTTTATCAATTAATTAAAACGAAAACAAACATTGACATGTATAGANGATCTTTGTCGAAAGAAATCGTTCATGTTTTGTTTTTAAACCATCCATTGATTATCGGTGGTTAGTTTGATAATATTTGGAGATTTTTTACTAAGTAATCTTTCGATTAATTTGCGTATTTCATTGATGAGAAACACCGATGATGTTAAACAAACAAGGTAGAACAAATCTAAATAAAATAAAAAAAAAAAAGAAAATTAAGTTAAATTGCTGTTTTATTTTGTCAATAATGAATTGTAATCGAATGAAAAGTCCCGTGAGAAAAACAAATAGAATTGAAGCTTTCCCGATTGTGAGCAAACCTTTCGAAAACTTTCTGCATTTCGAAAAGAAAGAAAATCATCGGACAATATCCGAAACAGTAGAAAATGTCTGTCAAGAGATATTATCTTTTCGTTTGTCAACAAGTTGAATTCATCGAGTACCTGATGCACTGAGTGCTTCCGTTTGAAAAACATATTGTAATGGTGGGAAATAGATCACAGCCAATTGACCGACAATGGAAAGTAAAACAGCAATAACAAAAAATCGATTGGAAAAAAGGCCAATTTCAAAGATAAATTTCGTCTAAATGAATTTTTAGTTCGACAAATAATTTAATCATTGAAATCAGCCTACTTGTGAGCGGCAACTAAGTGCATTGAACATATCAAAAAAAACAAAACAAGTGAATGTCATTGTCGTATCTCTTGGCGTCACTTTTCCATCACGCATCTACAAAGAATTCAGGTCAATTCAGAACGAAAACAACGACGAATATTTTCATTTCTACTTCAGCATAGAAAACACATAATGTTCCAACGACGATTACAGCAGCACTCGTGATTATATTGACGATTAATCGTTTGTTTATCATTGGATCGGAGACTTTTCTCGGTGGTCTTTTAAGAACATCATGATCGACAGGCTCAACTCCGAGACTAAGAGAGAAATTTCGATCTTTCTTGAGAAAATTACAGATTTCAACTAACCTTTGAGCCGGTGGACCATCCATAATGATATTAATCCAAAGAATTTGCATGGCATTCAATGGATTAGGAAAGTGAAACACAGTTGAGAGTGTAATAAGACTCAGAGCAGCAATACTCCTGTAGATAAAAAAAAAAAAGATATTCGTTGATTCTCAAACAACAGTTACATACGTGCTCAATTGAAATCGAACAAAATTTCGAATATTATGAAATATTCCTTTTCCTTCCTCGATCGCCGACATAATCGTATAAAAATCGTCTTTGACCAAGATCATATCAGCTGCTTCTTTGCAAACATCAGTTCCTGTTTGTCCCATGGCAATACCGATATCAGCTGCTTTCAATGCAACAGCATCGTTCACACCATCGCCGGTCATACCAACGATATGTCCTTGTGCTTGAAGAGTCTTCACAATGGTTAATTTATGTTTCGGACTAACACGATAGAAAATCGTCGCTTTCGAAATCGCGTCATCGAGTTCAGCACTATTCATATGATCGAGATCTTCTCCTGAAATGCTCAAATCACCATTATTGTAGATTGCTAAACGTGCTGCAATAGCTTTGGCAGTTTTTTCTGCATCACCAGTGATCATTTTTACGAGAACACCGCCCGTTTTTAATTGTGCAACAGCTTGGCCAACTTGTGGTCGTTCGGGATCGATGATTCCGACCATGCCAACATAAGTCAAATCATCAAACGATCGTCCCATTGCCATTGCAAGAACTACAAACAAGAAGAAAACAAAATGATCCAATGAATGTGTGACGTTTTCGTTTACCTCGTAGGCCTCGAGCTGCCATTTGATTTGAATCAACGATAAACTCGCGAATTTTCTCGTCAGTCAATGGAAATTCTTCTCCGTGAGAAAGAAATTTCTTTGATGTTTTCAAAACTTGTTCGATTGCGCCTTTCAAATACAAACGCATGTCGGTCTACGAGAATGATAATCGTTTTTGCCTTTTTTTTTTGTTCGAAATATTTTTAAAAGAAAATAACTAACCGGATTATATTTCGGTGTACATTGAACGGCCATCCATTTATTTTCATGAGAGAACGGCCATTCATGTTCGCGTTGAAATTGTTCGCGAATATGTGGAAGATTCATCTGAAAGAATAGCCTTTGATGAGAACAAGAAATTAAAGTTCGATTTTCGTACTTTCATTGCAACAGCAAGTAGAGCACCTTCGGTCGGTTGTCCGCGAAGTTGAGAATGAACGATTTCGGCATTGTTACAAACGGCACCGACCTAAATCACAGTCCGGTTCTTGTTCGAAATCTTGAGTAGAAATTTATTTGTACTTCGATTATTTTTGAGATTGAAGGATGAGAATCATAAGTAATACGTTCAGATCCAGAAAGAACATCCCCGTCACCATTATAACCAGAACCAGTTACCTAAAATTCGCGAATTCTTTCAATTCTTTTCCTATTTTCATAACGAACTTCAGCATTTTCTCCATCGGATGATAAAATATGCGTAACAGTCATTTCATTTTTAGTCAACGTGCCCGTTTTATCCGAACAAACAACAGTCACACAACCTAAATCAAAGAAAAATCTTTCGATGATTGAATGATTCATCAACAAAACAAACCAAGTGTTTCAACAATTGGTAATTTCTTAACGATTGCTTCTCGTTTTGCCATACGTTGAACACCAAGTGCTAATGTTACCGTAACTACAATCGGTAGACCTTCGGGAATAGCAGCAACTGCCAAACTATATCATCGTTGCCAAAAGTCAAGTTAAAATTTTTTTTTGTGTTATTTTACCTAACACCGATGGTAAACATTTCGAGAAGATGTCGGCCTTGTAACCATCCAACAATGACAATAAATACGATGATACTCAACGAATAGAATGATAATTGCTTGCCTAGAGCATCCATACTTCTTTGTAATGGAGTTTTCGGTGCCTAGGATTATCGAATAAATAACTATCATTCATTTTTCAAGTTTATCCTACTTCTTGCTCTTGCATCATTTGAAAGATCTTTCCAAATTCAGAATTTTCTCCCGTACAAATCACAATTCCCTATTCAAAAACGATCTCCTATCCCGGATGAACTCGTTTCTTTCGTTTCCTACTTTAGCATTTCCATTTAGTACATGTGTGCCCATGAAAACAATATTCTTTCGATCACTAATCGATGTTTGTCTCGAACCGAAATCTATCGGCTCAATTGTCTTCACCGATGGTTTCGTTTCACCTGTAAATGACGATTCATCAAGTGAAACATCATTTGCTTCGATTAAGCGTAGATCTGCAGGCACACGATCACCAATATCCAACATACATAAATCACCTGGTACTAAATCTTTGGCGAATATCTGTTGCGTTTTTCCTTCGCGAATGCAGACGCATTTCGGTGGGACAAGTTTTTTTAATGCTTCAATTTCTTTTTCGGCTCGATTCTCTTGAATAAATGCAACTGTAACAACAATAATAATCGCAATTGTGATTGACAACGCGTCATCATATTGTTTCATCAGTAGAGAAATCAATGCCGANGCTAATAATAATAAAATCATCGGTTCTTTAAATTGTCCAAGATATTTCTTCCACATGGGTTCATCGTCATCGACTTCGAAATCGTTGTGTCCGTAGTATTTTCGTCGTCGAACGATTTCTCGTTCATCGAGACCTAATTTCGGATCGGTTTGCAAGAGTTTAATGATTTCATGATGTGACGTTCGACAAGCTGCGTCCGAATTCATCATTGTTACTGTGCCTTTGCTTGCTTGTCGNTCGTCGATCGAACTTGCTAAACTCGATGTCGATGTAAATTCGATTAATTTCATCGAATCCATTTTATTTACAAAGAAAACAACAACACTCAATGAGAAAATAAATAAAATAAAATAATTCTATGATTAATTTGTCTCTAAATTATTCTAGAGAACAATCGGTGGGAAAAATATTAATTCATCTAAATGAAGAAAACGAAGTTAAGCATCACTACTTCATATTTACATATTAAAAAAAAAGAAACACAATTTGCAATGTGTTCGAACAATAATAAGTGACAGATGGAAATTTATTTGACTCGAACGTGCCAGCAGGCTTGAAGTATAATGTAGTCAATGGTTAAAAGTTACACACATGTTGATATTTCGATTTTCTTACCCCGATAGTCGTGTATAGAGAAAAGGAAAAAGAAAATAAGAAAAGGATTTGATAGGATTGTAATTTGTTAATCTGAAAGAAAAGAAATACGTAGAAAGCTTGTTTTTTTTTCGTGTTTAATAATCAACAAACAAAAGAAAACAGACAGTTTTTTATTTCATATCAACAAATAAAATATCCGAAACAATCAGAAGTTTATTTTTGACACTTGGTTGAGGAGATAGAAGTGTTAATGTTCGTTTTTCTGTGTCCACTTGTTGACTGAAAGAGAAAAAAGAAAGTTATCGATTGAAATTATTTTCAAAACTTACACGACGACAAAACCGAGCAGATTTTCTATTAACAATTTCTCGACACTAGTCGAACTGCTAACTGAGAGAACATGATGAACCAATGCTGGACCTTAACAAAAGCAAATCGATTCTTATTCTTTTCGCAAACGTATGATTCTACTTGGAGCTATGGGAAGAATTTTGTTATAAGTATTTTTCAAAACCATTCCAGCCGGTAAACACGAATCAGGAACTTGTGGTGTACCGATTTTGTATAATTTAATATCACTAAATTCCATAGTGAATACATGTGGACAGATGTTATTTCTTGGTCCGTAGAAATATTCTCGAATTTTGTTCTCTTGAAATTTATCTTTGACGGCGTCTTTTGGTACGACCTGATTTCGAATGAATAAATAAATTGAACTGAAAATCAGAAGCAACAACTTACACCACCGGATTTTGGAAGAGTAATAACTTTGACAGATGGTAAATTGTCAGTTAACTTTTTGGCTAAGAATTCACTGTCAAGTACGACAACAATATCGACTAAAATACGAAATCTCGTTTTCACAACAAACAAAAAAAGAATCGAATGTTTACCATCAAATTCTTTAGCAATATGTACAAAGGATTCATAACCCTCCTGTCTGATATAACCACATGTATTCACAACAACACCACTAATTAAAGCTAACAGAACAAAAACAAAACGGAATTGAAAGTTCGTAATTCGAATTCGATTTACATTGTTCGACATTTTCCGAATGAAGATTCACAGACTCCTTTATTGATGAGACAATTTCATTGTATAAACCAATATTTTCACTCGGAGTTTTATAACCATAATGATAGACAAGTGGCATATCGATTCGAAAGCCTTCTTCAATCGATGCTGGCCGACGAACAACCAATGCAGCTAAGAACAAATCAATTCACAAATGCAGTTTTCTTCGTTTTTATTTCTTTTTGATTTTTTACCAATTGTTCCTGGGAGAGAAATCTGATTTTGTCCAACATCGAGATCGACGAGAATCGGCGTTCGACCAAGTCGAGCAGCCCAATTCACTAACATTCGACAAACCGTACTCTTGCCTACATTCGGCGAACCAGTTATCATAATCTATTAAAAATTCAATTCCCTTTCATATTTTCATTTCTTAATCTTACACGTGGTCCCCTTGTTTTCTCCGTCTCGGCCTTTTGTCTCAATTGTTCTAACATTCCATGTACATTTAAATAGATATGCATCGGATTTTCATCCACCGCAACGTAATAATCAACATGATGTGCTGAGACAATCTACAGATATTTGATTATCAATAATTCTCCTGACATTTAATCTTCTTACGTTAACTGTACAGCCCCAGTAAGTGTATATTGCGAATTTCATTCCAGCTGAGAATTGATATTGTTGACCAATCGCCAATTCTGTACCGAAGATTTCGGCTTTTCCAGTTCGAAGCTAAATGGAATAGATTTTAGTTTCTTTGTTTTGAAAAAGAAAATTCATTAGCGTACTTCAACAGTGAGACTTTCTTCGACATCGCCACGCAATTCTTGTCCGGCTTCGATCACGATTTCTTTCTACAGACAAAGAACAAGTTGTAAATAGAAAAGGCAAATCTCGATGAGATTATTACCGCTGTCATATTTCTGAAACAAAAGAACGAAAAAATAAATAGAAAGATTTTTATTTCTGATGAAAGCAGAGTTTTTTCTCTTTTTTATGTTCGTCAAAAAAAAAATAAAAGAAACGAGCGTATAAAAAAATAAATATCGTAAAAAAAAGAAGCGAAAGTAATGTTTGTCCTTGTTGTTAATTGATCGTTCATTTTCTAGAGAAAGCAAACGAATGTTTTCAATGTCTAAGATGAATGAATATGTAACCTTATCTGTCCGTTTGTATACGAAGTGACTTCATTTAAATGCAAACGATATTGTATCTGACTTGAAATTGATGATGGCTGAAGAAATTTCTCATTTATATTCCAAATAACTATCTGACCAAATAAATCTGCTGAGCTGATTTTCGTAAGATGATGATTCTCGGTTTGATAAGGAACAAATTGTCTAAATCAATGGGAACAAAAAAATAGAGAAAGGTAAATCTTTGTTTTTTTTTCGATTGAAATACGTGATCATGCTTTGATGTGTAGTCAACGGTTCAGGTGTTTGAGTTTGCATCGATGGTTGTTCGAAAAGACGACTTGAATAGAAAATAAAATCAATGTCAAGTGGAATTCCTCGTTATCATTGTTCTTCAAACCCGATTGATTTTCGGCCGGAAACTGTCTCTTGTCGATCGAGTTTCTCAAGAAATTCAATTGTGCCTCGTTGTCGATCGTATCGATAAATTAATGGCGAAAATTCATGGCCCTTGAAATTGAATTCATTTTTTTTGTTTTGAAAAATTCTACAAAAATCTCTTACTCCTGCAACTAAGATCGATTCATTGATAAAAATAATACAACGAAATGGGAGATAATTTGTCACTTCCATTGTTATGCTAAAATGATTTTGATTTAATTGAAGAACAAANTCGAACGAATGAATTACCAAGATGGATTTTCAGCTGAGACGGCGAAGATTATGGAATTATGTGATACCCACGCNAGATTGTCACCCAATGGAGAGAATGTAACATCATGAATCCAACCCGATTCTTAAGAAAATTCTTTCGAATTAATTCGAAATTCTCCTCGAAGAAAATTCAAACCTGATTGAAATTCATGTAGAAGTTCTCCTGTGCCTGTAAATCGGCCCCAATTCGATGATCGAGGTTGACCATCGACAGCTTTAATAAATGCTGAATAAATCCTAAATTTCAAAACGAAAAACAGTTCATCACAATCAAAATCAGCCATCTCTTCGATTAACCTGCATCGATAATCACAACTACCAACAGCTAATAATTGATTGTTCGGATGCCATGCAATGCAAGTTATTGTCGATTTCGGCTTTTTTTTCATCATTTCAGCCGCCCAGAATCGTTGTTCTTTTTCATAGTAACAAATAGCGACATTNTTATCACTCGAACCAATAGCAAATTTGTTTTCTAGAAAGCATAAATGTCAATATGAATTTCCTCTTTGTTTTTTTTTTCCTTCGTGTTCGAACCTTCTGGTGACCATTTAGCGCAACAAACAGCTCGACTTGTTCGTTGTAATTCAACCATTTGTGGTTTCCAAATATTATTTTCCAATGTCCAAACATAGGCATTGTAATCCTAAGTCAATCGATCGATTGAAAATCGAATGTGTAAAAACAACAAAAACTCTTCTTACAGCGCTCGCTGTTACAATTTGATTTGTTTTTGGTGCCCAATCAATCGCTAGAACACGCGATAAATGTTCACATAATGTATGAATCAATTGCCATTTGCCAGCTAGTTTATGATAGATTCGTACGTCGTTTTTTCCTAATGAAACTGCGATTTCTATAGAGGAAAAAGGCGAAAACAAACGTTGAAGGAGAAAGAAAACAGAACATCATTGATCATGAAACATACGAGTACGATCTTTATTCCAGGCATGTGCTATGACTGGTAGATTACCAAATGAATAGATTTCAGTCATTTTACTTTTCGAAAAACGTTTTTCTGAATAGAAAATAATCTGTCTGTCTGTCGTCTGTAATTTAAGTACTTGTCATGATTGNCAAATGAGAATTTATTCGAATACAGATGGCTCTACTGAACAGTCAACAATATGTATATTTTTGTCCTTCGTTTGAAATCGAAATAAATAAAAACTCAAAATGATTTGTTTCCTCGTAATTGCATAATTAAATTTGACAATTATTTTTAATTCATGCTAAAAACATTTTCTCTTCTTAGTCGAAAAGCGAATTCGTCTCGTTGCAAAATAGGATTAAGATAGGATTGACAAGCTTGCTAATCATATAATCAGATGACTAGCTAATCAATCATCAATAGATTGCAGATTTTTTTTCTCTCTCTCTGTTTCGCACTTGTCCGATCAACATTGTTGATGATACATTTCCCTTTCTTCTCTCTCTCTCTTGCTCGTTGATATGATGCAATCCAGAACTATGCTGAAAATTTGCCGAATTCAGCCCGTCTGTTCTTATTTACATTTAATTGACACATGATCAGCAAACGAAGGCGGAACGAGTTAATTTCATTACGTTTTCCTTCTCTAGACGAGGGAAATGACTTGAATTTCTTTACTAGCCAGTGTCCGCATTTTCATCGACGAATTGATTCATTCAATAAGTTGCCCATTATCTCATCAGTCAGTTGTTCAATTGCGTTTGCCCAAGTGAAAAGAAATGAACGAGAATACGAGAGCGAGCGAGCGAAAGGAAAAAAA
>JGI26532J50257_10001089_pt1 | contig 13048 bp, 10 predicted proteins | sample ThiBiot_500_plan_FD_50257 | JGI IMG/M metagenome (IMG submission 50257) | reverse complement strand
GGGCGAATGGTATCGTTCGGCAGCGCCGAAGATTCCGGTCAAGCGCTTTGTCGTGGTTGGAACGCTGCTGATCGCATCGGCACTCCTTCTTCACGTGACGGGAATTTGCCCTATTGTGAAGCGCATCTGGACGCCGGCGTGGACGCTGTTCAGCGGCGGAGTCTGTTTCTACTTTCTGGCAGCGCTCTCCTGGATCATCGACGTAAAATCCCATCGCCGATGGGCCTTCCCGCTGGTGGTTGTCGGCATGAACTCGATTGCGGCTTATCTGATCGCGGACTTATTCGGTGAGTCCATTCGCCGCAACCTGCACATCCATCTCGGCTATCGCGTCTTTCAGCTATTCGGAACGGGCCTGGCGCCACTCATCTTTGGCATCGTGACCCTGCTGCTCTACTGGTCCATTCTGTTCTGGATGTATCGAAGGAAGATATTCCTTCGCATCTGAAGCAGAGAATCGAAAGCAAGAAGAATCAATCTATTTCAACGGCCCCTTGGAGTTTTTAGGACGAGGATAGAAGGCTTCGACGATGGTAGAGATGCCGCCGCGGGGCCGGAAGTCGCCAACCACCTTCGCCCACACCGGGTTACAGGCTTTGACCACATCGTCGAGCATCTGGTTGACAATGTTCTCCTGAAAAATTCCGAGATTGCGGTAAGTGAAGAGATATTCCTTGAGCGACTTGAGTTCGAGGCAGCTCTTGCGCGGCATGTAGAGGATGGTGATGCGGCCGAAGTCGGGCAGGCCCGTCTTGGGGCAGACGCTGGTGAACTCGGGATCGTCGACAAGAATCTCGTAGGCCTTAAACTGGTTCGGCCAGGTTTCGATCGCGGGAAATTTAGCATCGAGGCCGGACTTGGCGTGGTCTTCGGTGTAGCCGGTGGTCTTCCTTGTGGTCATAACGCCATTTTATCGTGTTACGGCCATAAACATTCCGGCACCCAAGTCCGGGAAATAGAACGTGGGTGCCGACGATGCATCGCTCTGCCTAATCGCGCCGACTCAGTGTCGGTCGGTCGTCGCCGGTGGAGTTCGGGTTATTAGGATCGTTATTGGAGCCGCCAACGCGACGCAACGTGGGCTTGTTGCCGTTTTCCTTGTTATTGAGCTTGCGCTTGTTCTCAATGCGGGCAAGGCGTGCCTTCACATCGTCGAACTCGCTGGTTGTGACGATGTAGTCAGGCCGCGGCGGCATGATAGTGGCGATCTCCTCTTCGGAGCGGGCGATACGATCCGGGGTCTGGGGATGGTCGGAGAAGACCTTGGCCAAAGTGCCGGGCTTGTGCTTCTCGAGCGCGTCCAGCTTCTCGAAGAACTGGATGAAGGCCTGTGGATCGTAGCCGGCCTTGTACATGTATTGCAGCCCCAGCCAGTCCGCTTCTCCCTCGAAGTTGCGCGAGAACTGGAGGAAGGTAACCGGGATGGCGAGTTGCGATGCCTCGTAGATACCGTAGCCAGTCCATGATCCCTGAGCGAAGATAATCAGCGGGACGGAGCCGATCTGCATGTAGTTCATGCGGGTCATCTGGCGGGCGGCGTGGTGAGCGCAGACGTGGGCGATCTCATGCGCCATCACCCCAGCGAGTTCCGCCTCCTCGTCAGCGGCCATGATGAGGCCGCTGTTGACGTAGAAGAAGCCGCCAGGAAGCGCCATGGCATTGATCTCATCGGAGTCAATGATCTTGATGGTGAAGGGGACTTTGCAGTCCGAATTCTTCACGATGTTCTGGCCGACTCGGTTGACGTACTCGTTGATGACCGGATCGGTCACCATGTGAGCGGATTTTTCAATCTCCATCGAATACTGCTTGCCGTTGCGTATCTCCCAGTCGGTGGAGTACCAGTTGCCCAGACCACGGCCTCCGATGTCGCGGGTGCCGATCGCGCTGACGTCGTCTTCGCTGCCTTTTTTGATGTGCGGATCGAGGTCCTCGCCGGGCGACGGAAGCGAGTCGCTCTTACTTGCAGCTACTGCGGCCGCAGCTTTACTCTCTTCAGGAGTAGCCGTGGGCTTGCCGGGAATAGGCGACGTAGTCGGCAGTTTAGACGACGTCGGACTCTGATGCTGAACCTGCGCAAAGCCAGTTGGAGAAAGAGCGAGAAGGGCGGCCAGGGCAAGTTGCGTGACGGGTCGCATGGGAGATTCTCCTGGGTGAGCCGCGGTCTTCGTCTGCACACGCAGCCCAACACTATTGGACGTAGTATGCGCCTTTTTGGTGAGCCATGGATAGGGGGCCGCAGGCATAGCCAGCATCGAGATGCTAGTTGGCCGCGTAGCTTCGGGGAACTAGCGGTTCAGTGTGCGGTAGTTGCGCCGCATTACCAGGGCTTGGAACGGGCGACGGCGATGCCCCGGGTCTCGTTGGGCCACTTGCCGGAGACAGCGCAGTAGAAATGATAGAGTACGCCTTCGTGAGTGATGACGGAGGGCTTGTGCGCATAGGTCTCATCGATGCTGCCGGGCGCTCCAGTGTCGATAAGGATCTCAGGGACTTTCACAAAGGTGTAGGGATCGGCGCCGAGCGCGAGCATCTCGCAGGCCCGTCCCGGCTGTTGATACCTGAAGCCGAAGTAGAACATGGCGAAGTCGCTGCCATTCTGCACGACAAAGGGATTCGACGCGAAACGGCTGTCGCGGGCATCGGGAGTGGGCGGCTGCGTGGCGTGTATAGGGTTGGAAGCGGGATACGTGGCGCTGCCTCGAGATCCGTTGCGGAGAACAGGATTGCCGGCGTAGCGTGTCCAGGTCTTGAGGTCGCGCGACGTGGCGACTCCGGTCTGCTCATGCCAGCCTCCACCGACGGACTGTGGCAGCATATCGGTTTTGGCGTTGTAGTAGAGGTAGTAGGTTCCTCGGTCGAGCATGAGGTCTGGACGATAGAGACCGCCGTGCTCCCACGGCGCACCATCCTGCGGATAGAGAATCGGGTCGGTCAGCTCCCAGTGCAGCAGATCGTCGGACCACGCCAGGCCGATGACGGCAGCACCCTCTTCATAGCCCGCGCTGGGATAGGCGTTCCACGCTCCGAGATAGCGTCCATTGACCTTGATAGCCTCGCCGTTCGAGCGAAGGTGTTTATTGCGCAGGATAGAGCTGAGTGCAATGTTGTACTTCGTGAACTTTGACGCAGGATCGCGCGGGGCGACCAGCGCGACACGTTTCCAATGAAGCAAGTCGGTGGAGCTAGCCAGACCGGTCTGGTAGCCGATGCCGTCCCATCCGATGTAGAGCATGTAGAAAGCTCCATTTGCATGGAAGACTATAGGATCGTCGATGCTGCGCTCGTCGAAGTCACCTTTCCTGCCGGTGGCTTTAAGGATGAGCTTTGGATATTTGTACGGCGTGCGGAAGGGAGCCGCCTCGTCCTGCGCGGCAAAGACGAGATGCGGCAAGGTGGCCGCGGTTGTGGCGATGGCGGTATTGCGGAGAAACTGGCGACGCGTATTCTTCATAATCTTCCTTCGTCCATCACCACGGCAATCCCCTGCGTCGGCAGGTCGATCGAGGCAAAGTCTTTGTTCGTCAGAACTTCATGCATCCGGCCGGCAAAGCAACATGTGCTGACGATCTTCCGTGGTTGATAAGAATGTAAACGATATGAGTCGCTCCGGTTCGGCGGCAGACTTCGACCGGAGGCCAATCAACGACGCGATTCGAGTGAAAGTGCCGATCAAGCAGACCAAAGCTGCGTGCAAAGCGTCCAAACCACGGGATCGTCGCCGAGTCGCTCGAGGCCGTCAATCAGAAAAGGGATACGGTTCTAGTAATGGAGCACCTGCTGTTGGTGGAAAGGCGGACGATTTCGGCATAGCATGGTGTGCAAGAGGGATTGCGCATGCGGTATGTGTCTCTAATTGCCGGAGCAATACTGCTGTCGGGAATGGCTGTAGCATGCCCGGCCGAAGACCTTACCGTTTCCCTGCCGGGCGTCGAGATCACGCGGATTCAAGCGACCTTCGATTGCGGCGCAGAAGGTGTCGCTCTCGGCCTTCCTTCCGGGGCTTTTACCGTCGAATATCTGAATGCCGGTGACAACCACCTGGCCGTCCTCCCTCTCCATGGAAAGAAGCTCATCTTCACGAACGTAGTCTCCGGTTCGGGCGCGCGCTACGCGGCTGCCCGGTATATCTGGTGGGACGCCGGAGCGCGTGGCGTCACGCTCTATGCCACCGGCGTCGACGGGCACCCGAAGGCGGACTGTCGCACGGTGAGGAAAAAATGATAGTGTGGAGGCGTTCTTTGCCGGGGGAGGGTTAGGGTCATGACAAAAAAAACATGGCGCTGGGTACTTAACATTCTGATGTACGCGGGAGTCGTTATCTTTCTTATCCCTTACTTCAGCGGCAAGCTTCTACATGGAATCTGGTTCATGATCATCGGCGCAAGCATGGCAGTCTTCTGCGGCCTGCTGCGGTGCTACCTCACCGAAGGAGATTGCGGCCGGATATCTGATATCGGCCGGGACTGGTAAGGGTAATGAACCCGAACGTGCCGGAGTGATATGCCGCGCCATTGAGAAGATCTTCGCATTGTGATCTGAAACCGAATACGCCCCTCCTGGATTCCCGCCAGAAGACCAGACTTCATCCCCTTTCGCTTGCAGATAATAATTTTGATGGTACCGTGTGACGTGAGAACGGCTCCTCATGCCCAAGCAACTCGGTAACAATATCAACGGTGTCATTGATGGGAGTTGTAAGAGTAATGCCCAGGGCATCTTCCGATCATCTCCGGGCCGTTCCTTCTGGCTCCCGGGGTGTCGCTACCACAATAGGCAAACCCTTCAGGGTTGGACAATCAGCGCGAACAATCTTCTAATCCTGAAATAATGGGATAGCTTGCAGCAGTTTGCGACCGTTCCTCTGCTGCGTCGACTCAATGGAGATCGCGTGAATAAATGGCATCCGCTTCCGCAGCAATGGCACGCCCTGGTTGCCGCTCGTCCGGATTCCGTCCTGCTTCAGACCTCCCGCTTCGATTCCTCCAACAAGCGAAGCTTGCTCTTCCTCGATCCAGTCGAGACGATCCGAGTCGATGCGCTCGATGAGATCCCAAACCTTTTTCGCCAGATTGAGCAGGCACTCGCTGGCGGTTTCTATGCCGCCGGATTTCTCAGCTATGAATGCGGCTATCACTTCGAGCGATTCAAGCAAGCTGCATTCACTCCCCAGAGTCTCCCTCTGGCATGGTTTGGCATCTATCAAAAGCCTCGGATCTTCGACCATGAGACAGGCTGCTTCTATGGCGACTCTTCTCCATATCTGTCCGAGCACAGCGCACAGGCACCCTCAATCCCCTTTACGGACAATGTTGCTCTCAATATCTCGGAGGAGGATTACTCCGAGAAGATCGAACGGATTAAGGAGTACATCCTCGCAGGCGAGACCTACCAGGTTAACTTCACAAACAAGGTCAACGTCACCACAGAAAGCAACCCGGGCACGGCGTTTGCAAACCTGCTGCGCCAACAGCCCGTCTCCTATAGCGCGTTTTTAAACGTGGCTGGCCGCTATATTCTCTCGCTCTCGCCGGAGTTATTCTTCCGCATAGAGCAAGGCAAAATCATCACTCGTCCCATGAAGGGCACCATGGATCGCGGTCTCGATGCCGCCGAAGACGCGCAGGCCGCCATTCGATTGCAGAACGACGAAAAGAACCGTTGCGAGCATGTCATGATCGTCGATCTGCTGCGCAACGACCTTGGCCGTGTCTGCACCATGGGCAGCGTGCATGTTGACGACATCTTCTCCATTGAGAGGTACGAGACTCTTTTGCAGATGACCTCAACCGTGTCGGGCACGCTTCGTCCCGGTCTGACGTATTACGACATCTTCAAGGGCATGTTTCCCAGTGGCTCCATCACCGGCGCGCCAAAGATTCGCACCATGCAGATCATCTGCGAACTGGAAAATACTCCCCGCGGCGTCTACACCGGTTCCATCGGATACATGTCGCCTGACGGCTCCTCCACCTTCAACGTAGCCATACGCACCATAGATTTGGATGAGGGTCACGCACATATGGGCGTAGGCGGCGGCATCGTCGCCGATTCCAACCCTCACGACGAGTACAACGAATGCTTATTGAAAGCAGAGTTTCTGGTCCGTTCCCGGCCCGACTTCCACTTGATCGAGACGATGCTGTGGAATGGAGAATTTTGCCGCCTCGCTATGCACCTGGATCGCATAGAGGCCTCCGCGTCCTACTTCAATTTTTCGTTCGATCGCGTTGCGATCACTTCCCATCTCCTCGCTCTCTCCACGCTCTTCGAGCCGGAAGAACTTTATCGCGTGCGGCTGCTTCTTAACGAACAAGGAGCTTTCTCCATTGAACATTCAAAATACGCGCCGGATACCCCGGACACGGTAGGCCGCGCACTCCTCTCGGCCGAACGCACTTCTTCGAAAGATTTCTTTCTCCGCCACAAAACGACGCATCGAGAGCTATACCAATCGGAGTTTATGCGGTGCCGTGCAGAAGGCTTCGACGAGGTGATCTTCTTCAACGAGAGAGACGAGGTCACGGAAGGAGCCATCAGCAATATCTTCATCCGCAAAGCAGGTGAACTTCTGACACCGCCGCTTAGCTCCGGAGTCTTGCCCGGCATCTTTCGTCGCCACCTGCTTGAAACAGACCGCTCCGCGAAGGAGATGATCTTGACGATGCAAGACCTCGCATCGGCAGAGACCATCTACCTTTGCAACTCCCTGCGCGGTCTACGCGAAATCAAGCTTGTCGAAGCCGATGCTATTGCTGGCGCTGTCTCACTGAGTTAGCCCGCTTCCTCTGGAGAGACCTGAGCAGGAACCATCACCAGCGTTACACTATCTGGGCCATGCGCGGACAGGCTTGACGGCTCGCGCAAAAGGAGCTTTCCTGCAACCGACCGATGCCAACCCTCGAACGAGCCTGCCCATGCCTCGCGGAATTTTCCTAAATCTCCCCATCATGTTTCACGCGCTCACGCAGGCTGGTTTTCTCAGGTGTGCGATCTCGGCAGCAGCCCTCTTCCTGTTCTTTGCCGGGTCACGCATCACTGTTGCGCAGCCCCAAACAGCAAAGCAGAAGATCATCATCGACACCGACGCCGGCGACGACATCGACGATGCCTTCGCCTTGGCACTCGCACTTCGCAGCCCCGAGTTGCAGATTCTCCAGATCAACTCCGCGTATGGCGACACGCATCTGCGAGCGAAGCTGCTGGACCGTTTTCTCCACGATGCCGGCGAACCGCATATCCCCCTGGCGCAGGGGATTTCCACGCCCGGCAAAGGAAGTTTCACGCAGCGCCGCTATGCCGAGCAACAGGCCGAGCCGTCCAGCCCCTATCCGGATGCTGTCGCGACAACCCTTGATCGCATCCGCGAATCCCCCGGCGAGATCACGCTCATCGCTATCGGTCCGCTCAGCAATATCGGCGCAATGATCGATCGCGATCCCGCAACCTTTCGCAAGCTCAAGCGAGTCGTGATGATGGGAGGGTCCATTCACCGCGGCTACAACGATCTGGGCTACAAGCCGGACCACGGACCAGAGCCGGAGTGGAACATCAAATGCGATATCTCCTCCGCGCGTAAGCTCTTCGCCTCCGGCGTGCCCATTTTTATGATGCCGCTCGATGCCACGCAGCTGAAGCTCGACGAGGTAAAACGCCCGCTTGTGTTCCGGCACGGCTCGCGTTTGACCGATCAACTCGCGATCCTTTACCAGCAGTGGGGAGCCCAAACGCCCACGCTCTTCGACGCTATGACGGTGGCGTACGCGGTGGATCCTTCTCTTTGCCCGACAACGCCAATGCAGCTGCGTATCGATGACCGCGGCATGACTCTTCCGGGCACAGGCAAGGCGAATGTCCAGGCCTGCCTGAACTCAAGCTCCGATGACTTTTTCCATTTCTATCTACGCCGGCTTCTAGCACAGTGAGCTTGAGTTTAAGTGTCTCCCGCTCAGCGCAAGCTGCCTGTCTCAAGCGATGTTGTCTTCGCCACAAAGTAGCTCTTGTCCCACAGCGAACGATAGAACTGGCCCGTCAACGCAGCTGCCTTGGGGCCAAACGTAGGCCGTCCGCCTTCAAGAAAGAAGACCGTCACGATCCGCCCGCTGGGCGTGTTCGCATACGACGCAAACCAGCCGAAGCGCGTCCCGTCGTTCGAGCAGGTTCCCGTCTTTCCCATCACAGGAAACTCGTTGAACGTCGTCCGCAGCGACACGNNCAGCGNNCNGATACGAACTACCCACCGCTCCCGCCATGCCGGGAACGATCTCGGGAATAATCGGAGCGATGTTCAATGTCCGCTTCACCCGAGGCACAAAGGTTGCAACTTCTTCCGGCGTCTCCGGATGCTGCAGGTAGTAGAGCGTTCCTCCATTCGCAATCGCGGATACAATCGCGCCAAGCTGCAAAGGAGTCATGGAGATACTCTCGCCGAACGAACACATTCTGCCCACGCCGCCAAGCTTCGCCGGCAACTCATGGTCGGGATACACTCCTAACTGCTCACCCTGAATGTGATATCCGGCCAACTCGCCCAGGCCGAACTGGTTCGCATAGTGCTTCACCCGCTCGAACCCAAGCGTTCTGCCCAGCACCTCAAAATAAGGATTGATGGACTTCGCCAGCGCATAGGTCAGATCGACCTTATAGCCATGCCCCATATTCACCGGCGTATCCTTGGTGATAATCCCTTCCTCAAGCGCCGCCAGCGCGACCGTCAGCTTGATCGTCGAGCAGGGCTCAGCGCCGCGCGACAACGCCAGCTTCTGGTTCACCATCGCGAGAATCCGGCCATTGTCCGGATCAATCGCCACTGCCGTCCCATTCATATTTCCAAGCGCTTCAATCGCAGCCGCGCGCACCACCGGGTCCTCGCCTGCCGTCACATCTCCCAGCGTCAGATTGTCCGCGTATGAGCTTGCCGTAAACCTCTCAGCATGGCCGCGGCGAGTACGCCGAACCGCCAGCACCGAACGTGAGCGACGTCCGCGCCGATGTTTGGAAACGCTGGTTGCCGTCGCCGAACGAGTTTTGACCGAAGCCTTTTTAGCTGTCGTATGGGAAGTCGACTTGCGTGCAGCCGTTGTTGTACGCTTTCTTGCTTTTGTCGAAGTCTTTGCCGTCTTCTTTGTCGTCTTCGCCCGCGTTGTCCTGGCGGTGGCATGGACTGTCTCTGCACTGTGGCGTTTCGTGAGTTTTGTCGTCGGCTCAGCGTAAGCTCCAGCGCATAACCCAAGGCACAAAACGACGGCTATAGACAGTCTTGCAAATCTCGACATAAGAGGGACCCTGTTTCTATTTCTTCATCTCTTCCACTGCTCAACCATACCGCTGCTTATTGCAATTGACCAGCCACTCGCTGGAGGACATCTTAAGAATCCTCTCACCCTCTGTTCGCTCCCTCAATTGCCTCGCCGCAGAAATGCCGGTATATCCAACTCGTCGGATTCCGCCTCTTCGGCCGGCGCTACGCCCGCGAAAGCCGGCCCACGCACAACTGCATCCGTGACTCCCGATTCGCCTGCACAAACAGTATCAACTTGGACGCGGGCCGGTGCAGAAAAGTGATTCGCCTCTCTGATCCGCTCCGAATACGACTCCTCGCAGTTGCCTTCAACCTCGTCTCCATCCGAAGAGTTGCGGAAGAATGCGTCATCGAACACCGAAGCCGGCACCGGCACCAGCTCAGGAGGAGCCGTCGCTTCCATCCCTGCGGGAGAACTCTCTCCCTCGGCAATCGCCTCCGCTTCGAAATCTGCCCGGTCCAACACCGGGGCTTCCCCCTCACTCGCAAAACGCGGCGCGATCGTGCGTGACAGCGGTATCCGCGCCTGAATCGGCACGTCATAGCGCATCGTCGGCAACGTCGCCTCGGCCAGCATCCGCTCCCGCCGCTGCGGCATCTCCTGCTGTTTAAACCCCGTGGCGATCACGGTAATCTTCACCTCGTCGCCCATCGTCTCATCCTGCACCGCGCCGAAGATGATGTTCGCATCCTCGTGCGCCGCGCTCTGAATGATCCCCGACGCTTCGTTGACCTCGCTCAGCTTCAGGCTGCTCGATCCGGTGATATTAATCAGAATTCCGCGCGCACCATCGATAGCTCCCGACTCAAGCAACGGCGAAGCCATCGCCGCCATCGCTGCCTCCACTGCCCGGTTCTGGCCCGAGCGCTGCGCCGTCCCCATCACCGCATAGCCCATTCCTGCCATCGTCGTCTTCACATCGGCGAAGTCGCGGTTGATCACGCCGGGAATCGTAATAATGTCCGAGATTCCCTGCACCCCCTGTCGCAGAACATCGTCCGCAATCCGGAAGCTCTCGAAGAACCCTGCGTCCTTGGCCACGGCCAGCAGCTTCTCATTCGGAATCACAATCAGCGTATCAACCGACTCCAGCAGCTCCTGCATACCGCGCTCGGCCTGCATCATCCGTCGCTTGCCTTCAAACGCGAAGGGCCGCGTCACCACCGCAACCGTCAACGCGCCCATCTCGCTGGCCAGCGAAGCGATCACCGGCGCCGCTCCCGTCCCCGTACCACCGCCCAGCCCCGCGGTTACAAACACCATGTCCGCGCCTTCGAGCGATTCGATAATCTTGTCCGAATCCTCCAGCGCCGCTCGCCGCCCCACGTCCGGATTCGATCCCGCGCCCAGGCCGCTCGTCAGCTTAACGCCCAGTTGCAGCTTCACCGCCGCATTCGAGGTCTGCAACGCCTGCACATCCGTGTTCGCCGCAATAAACTCGACGCCCTCGACATTGGCCGAGATCATGCGGTTCACGGCGTTGTTGCCGCCGCCGCCCACGCCAATCACCTTGATCTTCGCCCCGCGCGGAAGCTCTTCGTGATAGTGAATTCGGATATCGTCGTCAGGCAGATTCGGCATCGTCGCAATTACCCCTCAAAACCATTTACTTTTCCAATTCTTACATCTCAAAACCGGCACGATCCTCACGTTTTCCACCGTGAACCAACTATGGTTCCGAAATCCTCTCGAACGCTCCATCCCTTACGAGCTTCCGACTTCTATCGGAGAGATGCCACTCAGACTTCGCCCGTCAAAAGCTCCCTGCAAAGATGGCCTTCAACTTCGCCTTCAACCCCTGCTCTTCGCTGGCCTTCCGTACCTGCGTCCGGTGCGTGTAGAGCAGCATCCCGATCACCGCAGCAAACTCCGGCCTGGCCAGTTCGTCCGGCATTCGCGACAGCGGCACCGGGAACCCTATCCGCGCCGGAACCCGCAGCAAGCTCTCCGCATTATCCAACAGGCCAACAAGGTTCGCGCCGCCGCCGGTCAGCACACACCCCGCGCCCAACGCCTCCAGCACGCCGCCGTTGCGCAGATTGTCCCGCAGCATGGTAAACAGCTCCCGCGCCCGCGGCTCCAGAATCTCCGCCAGAAACCTCTGCCGCACCAGCCGCGCCGGCTGTCCGCCCGAGTACGCCAGATTCCCGCCCACCTCAATCTCATTCAACTGCGGCACCGCTGTCACCACGCAGTGCCCATAGATCTTCTTCAGTTCCTCCGCCTCGTCGACCGTCACGTGGAGCCCTACGGCAAGATCGTTGGTAAAGTGATCGCCACCAATCGGCAGCACCGCCGTATGCGCAATCGCTCCCTCGAAGTACACCGCCAGCTCCGTTGTGCTCGATCCGATATCGGCGATGCAGACGCCAAGCTCGCGCTCGTCGGCGCTCAGCACCGACTCTGCCGCCGCGATCCCCTCATAGACCGTGTCCAGCACCTCAAGCCCTGCCCGATTCGCGCAGGTAATCACACTCTGCGCCACGCCGCCCGAACACGTCGACAGGTGCAGATTAACCTCCAGCTTGTTACCCACCATGCCCACCGGGTCATGAATGCCGGCCTGGTCGTCGAGGATAAACTCCTGCGGCAGCAGATGCAGAACCTCGCGGTCCGGAGGCAGAGCGACACTCCGCGCACGATCCACAGCAGCCCGCACCTCTTCCCGCGTGATCTCGCGCATCCGGCTGCCCATGCTGATGCCGCCCCGCGAGTTCACCCCGCGAACATGCGTGCCGCCAATGCCGACAACGGCGGTCTCGATCACCGCCTTGGCCGTGCGCTCTGCCGTCAATGCGGCTCGATTGATTGCCTCCGCCGCCGGTCCCAGCTCCGCGATCAAGCCCTTCCGCATTCCCCGCGACGGCTCAACGCCATGCCCCCGGTAGCGCAGCACACCGTCCAGCAGCTCCGCCACCAGCACACAGCTCTTGGTGCTGCCCGCATCCACCACGGTAATCAAGTTTTCCTGTCTCTGGTTCACGGATGGACCGCCTGTGAAGAATGATAATGGGAACTTCCCGCAGACCGCCGCGTCGCGTGCGGATGAGCCTTCGTAGTCACCTTGCGCGGCCTGGCCTTTGCCGCCGGCTTCCGCTTCGAGGCCGCTGCCCTCTTCGCCGCCGGAGCCTGGGCCTTGACTGCCGGCTTCGCCACCGGCTGCGCTGCCGAAACAGCGGCTGTGCCCGCACCAGGGGCCGGGGCAGTTGCCGCGCCAGGACCCGATGTGCCCGATGCCCCCGAAGTCCCCGGCTGCATCTCCAGCACGACCTGCCGTTCATAGCGCATGTCCACCGACCACAGCGTGGGATACTGCGAGCGCCACTCCGCCAGATGCTCCTCGTACTTCCGGTAGCGGCTCAGAAAATCCTTATCCCCGAAGTGCACCAGCACATCCTTGCCCTGGTCCGGAATCAGCGCTCTCACATCTTCCGGGTTGGAAAGATCCACCTCGCTCAACTTCTGCGAGATCTTCTCCCCCGAGCTATCCAGATCGGTCGTGAACTGGGCAAATATCTTCATCCTCGCCGCCCGCGTCGATGCCGGATCGCTAGCCAGAATGCCCGTCACCACGGGAAACGAGTAGTGCGCGTTGCCTTCGCCGTGCAGCGGCATATCCAGCAGCACGCCACTGGCATCCACGAGCCCAATCCTGCTCCCCTGCCGCACAAACGCCACCGGCGTTCGCTCTACAATCAAAACCCGCAGGTGGTTCGGCAGCAGCCGCATCACCGTCGCCTGCTGCA
>JGI26532J50257_10001071_pt1 | contig 13155 bp, 10 predicted proteins | sample ThiBiot_500_plan_FD_50257 | JGI IMG/M metagenome (IMG submission 50257) | reverse complement strand
AAAAAAAAAGAATGTCGCTTATGCTATCGCATTCTCCTCGTCATACAGTCGGAATGGACAAGAGTCGAGTTGATGAATGAATTAACGCGTTTTCTTTACAGGCGTAAGAGCCCAGTCGTCGTTTCTAATTTCCTGTTTCCGCTTAGGCAAACGCGTCTTCTTCTTCATCTCACTTAAAATTGTATGTATATATATTACAAAAGAAGAAATGGAACGAATGCATCATCTTTAATAATGTCACAAAGAAAAAAAAAACTGTTTTCTGTATTAATTAAGTCGTAGTCAATATGATGACAAGTTTTTTTTTTTTCTAACATTGCTAATCGGATTGAGTAAATACTTTATGTCGTNAGATTTATTGCTGTCAAAAAGAATTTGAAATGTTTATGAGTATTGATTTTGATTAATTAATTTGTATCATTTTATTAATATAAAATACAATGAACATCATTTTTATTCTTCCATTTTGAGAAAAACTTTCGGTTTCGAAAAAATTTTAATGGCTTCATCTAGTTCAATGATTTTCTTTTCGAGTTCTTCTTTCGTTCGTCGTAATGTCAAAGAATCATTTCGAATCGGTAAATGACTCATTTTTTTCTCCAAATCGGCTCGATCTAAAATGAATTTCCGATGAATCAAAGAAAAGAAATTTCAATTAATTCTCACTTAATTCAAGCTGTCGTAATGTTGACAGACGTTTATCATTATCGATTTTAACATGTCCATAAGGACAATCAGGATCAGGCGTATTCATTCGTTCGTCATATAATTCTTGAGCTCGTTTTTCTTTTATTTTTTCGATACTAATATAAAGATCAAACGAGGATTAATTCGTTGTAAAAAAAAATAACACGTACTAATTAGGTACACGACCTTTCTGCTTTTCATTATAATCTTGAAGTTCTTTGTGTTTTTTTTCTCGAATATGTTCAACGATTTCAGTCGTGGCTGATCTACGAACTTTGGGCACTTCTCTTGCCCATTGAGAATTGAGTTTAACATAATCGATTCTGCTCTTATCATCGAATTCGGCTGANTTCTAGAAAACAAAATAAGATTTTACGAAATTTCATCGGTTTTTGTTTCTTAGGAAATTATTATTACTAAATCAATTGATGAAGAAATCGAAGCTCGACGTGAGCCTGCAGCAGATGAACACCGAAGACTTCTTGGTCCTGTATTCTCATGAGCATGAAGGAAATTGCCGCGAGCTGATTGTGCTCGAGACAATGAACGATTTGTTTCCTTGAATAGAATACAAATGAGAATGTTTTTCTTTTTTCTTCTCGGCAGCTACTTCATCTAGTCGTTGTTTAACTTTCGATTGCACATGATCGTACTGTTTCGAACGCCAAAGTTCTCTGGCAGGANTTGGTTGATTGACATTTTTCGTTGTTTGTCTGTAACGAATACGTTTGACGTTTTCGTGTAAATGATTTTTCGGTGGTTCTTTAGATACAAATTGAATAAAAAAAAAGTGTCGTGATTTTTAATACAAAATTCATACTCGCTGCTGATCCATGAGTCGNTGAAAGACCCATGCCTTGAACTTCGAACAAAAACGGAACGCCAGTTCCATTCATCGCACGTCTGTGAATTGCTTTTGCATCTGAACCATGTACACGTGCGAATGCCTGAGAANTTGTAGGCGCACTGCTCGGNCGATCTCCGTATTCATAGCCAGGTGTTGGTGGTATTGGACCAGTTAGAAGAGATCGACCTAAATTCAAGGTTAAATTTGCTGAGTCTTTTACTTAAACTCTACCTTCAGGATTTTTTGTGCCTGAATCAAATCTTTGTTGTCGTTCATATCGACTAGGAATCGGTGGTTTCGATTGANTTGTCCATTCTTGAATCATATTCACAAGCAAACAGAATAAAGATTTCAATTCTATTCAATAGATTTTTTAAAACTCTACGACAGCCATTGACGATACTCTTACTATGGGTTTAAGTCTCTAATNCTTGATTAAATNTTACGATTAAATTCATAGAGAAACAATCGTGATATTTTGTTTAATTTAGATTATATATATATTGTTAATAAGTTGTTAATATCAATGATAATATATAAACATAGATGTCAGTACATATAATTTGTTTTCCAACTGCTCAAATATCGATCAATAAAAACCCAGCGAACGCTAGACTTTTTTCTCTGCATCTCTAACTAACTATATTACAAAAAGATCTTTTTGATCGTTTGTACGAAACGAAGAACACAAAAAAAGTTCTGCGTCATAGAGTCTCAATCATCAATATTTTATTTTTTTTATTAATAAATCAAATATCAACATCTATTAATTGATTTATTATCTATATGTACACATCATCTATATTCGTACAAGATAAGTCAACATGTAAGTTGATCGACAATTGTATTCAATTTGATTTAGCATTGAAATAAAACAAAAGCACGTGGTAATCTATCAAACGTTTGACATTATCTCCGACTGAGCTAGTTGAAGATTACACAAATAAATCAAATGTTTGTTCTTTATTTTCCAATAGAACTCCTCGAATGTTATCGAGCAGTTAAAGCGTTTCCTGTTCATTGAAATTTGTTTTTTTTTCTTGAATAGAGAAAAAAAAGTCAAAAAGCAAGAAAATAGACTTTTTGTATTAATTTCCCACGATTGATCAGATCAATAAAAAGTATGTTTTTTTTTTCTTTGGTTCATCATTCTTCATTAAACAAAGGAAGAAAAAGAAAAAATTACATTTATATATAAACAATATGGAAAAAAAAGAGCGACGAGGAAAAAACTTCGTCGAAGAAAATAATCCAAAACAAAACAATTTCTTCTTTTCCTTTTCTTTCATCTTAATTCTCAGTCTTTTGACGCCCGCTCCATAGGAGGAATATCCATACATTCTTTTTTTATTTCTCGAGCAATCTCATCTGATAAAATATGCACATATTTCAATTGTTTTATTTCAAGAATCTTCTGTTTGATAGCGAGAGACAATCAAAAAAGAAAATATTTTCGTTATTTCTTTTTCTCTTATCTAGAGTCATTCGTTTTCATTTTACTTTTCTTTCGTCGTTTTTCCTTCTTGTCATGATATTTATCATCATTTTCTCCATTAAACGTAATTTATACACCTCATGTTTTTCTCTTCCCTCTATTTCGTTTTTACGTTAAAACGAACATAACAACATGTTTTTATGTATTAGTCAAACATGTACTAATATGTTCTACGAAATACTCGACAGATACTATTGATGATGATAATCAAGCAAAGAAAAACATACTAGTTTTATCGGTTTGACGTACTGATAGTACAACAACAACAATAACAACAATAGATTGTTTCCTATAAATATCTTGAATTCTCTTTGTTTTAGATTTCTATATGCTGTAGAACTAAATATGAATGAAAATGAACATAATAATCGGCAAAATTCCACGCCGAATCATTCGACAAATCAAACAAGGTAATAGAAAAAGCTCGTTGTTAGATAAGATAAACAAGAAAAAACAGCATGTTATTCATTTAACCCTGAGAACGACACTCGAAATAAATAGGTTTCTTGATAAGACGATGTGAGAACCCAAAAAAGAAAAGAATACATGTTTAAGGTCTTGACTTTCCTCAGAAATTCTGATACAATATGCAGAATTCTCGAGACAAAAAAAGGTCACTGATCTTTTCTGCTAGTAAACAAAACTCGGTTTTATTTTGCTTATTTCGTCAATCGTTTTTAAACGTACGCACTTACATCGTCATTAACGACAATTCTAATCATTTTCGACCTTTACTTTTAAAATCTACTCATTTCTCTTCTTCTTCTTCTTTCATTCGTTGTCGAGGTTTTGTCTTTACCTTGTTAATTTGTATATTTCTCTCGTTTTTTTTTCTCTTCCTCTTCTCAATAGAAGTGCACAGAAAGACATTTACTTGATCAGAAGAAAGAGAGAAAGAAAAAAAGAGAAAAAAGAAAGAAACCTTTTCCGATTGAAATTTAATCACAAACGCAATAAAAACTTTCATTATGGTATATTAAACGTTCAATACAAATGTTTAACCGACGGTTTTCAACAGGAACAATTGCATTCAGGTAGATAGACAAAACAAACGAAAACAATTTTCATTGTTCGCTCGTTACACATTAATTATCATTAATATGAATAATCGACGGTTTTTTTCCCTCAAAGATATGCGTACGGAGATAGTGTACAATAATCACTAAGGTATTTTCGATAGACGCGCCTTATTTTTGCTGAGAAACAATGAACTGGCTTTTATGTTTATCGAAATATCAGTAGAGAAATATTTGATTGNATGTTCAATTTTGTTTTTGTTGATTTAGGAGAGCGCAAAGACAGAAAACAAGTCCAAGTCCCGAAGCACGATTGAATTCCAACGGTGGAAATCAATTAGCATCTCTTGATCTTCATCAACCATATTCAGCAAATAATTCGTCGACAACAGCTAAACCGGGAGCAGGAAATTCGAATTCTCTGCCCGGCCATCAATCAGCTCGATCGAATACATCCAATCTTCGTCTAGTCGATCAACAAGCTTTGAACGTATCTGATAGTGTAAGAAAATCATTTTCATGATGAAACACATCGAATAATTGTGTTTTTTTTTGTTCGGTTATTAGTTGGCCACGTCCGGTGCTGGCATTGATCACGATCATCTTCATGCATCTTCCACGAATTATTCGTTTAAAAAGAATTTTTCAACATCTGATCTCGATCCATTCGAACGTCGAAAACAAGCAGCTCTAGCTAAAGTCGAAGCTAAACTCGAAAAAGCTCAACGTTTACATCAAAAAGCTCATCAAAGTGTCGAACAGGAAATTTCCGATTTTCTTCGTGTAACAACCATACCAAATACAAATAATGAAACGAATTCATCTCGAATAACCAATGCTTCCTATGAAAAACGTATTAAAACATTGCAAGATACGAAAAAAGAATTGGAGAAAAAAATTGCCAATTATCAATCGGATATTTCACGAATACAAGCTGGAGACATTCCGCATAATTATGCATCGTCAAAAGATATTTTAACTAATATTAAAACTACGGCTGCTAAAGTTGCAAGCGGAAGTTTAAAACATCGATCATCGAATGAGAAAGAACAGCCAGTGAATTCCACACAGAAAAGTTCAAATGAACAGATATCTTCCAATGAAAATGATAATCAACAACATTTGAATTTAAATATCATGAATATGAATACTGAAGGTAATCAATCGTCGCTATCAAGTTCAGCTTCGAACGAAGTTGGCAATTCACAATTCTACATTGATTCAAATCGTATGAATTTCATTCTCTTTTGTCTCATTTGAAAACAAAATCATTTTCTAGATGAACATGTCTATGAAAGTGATACTAAATCCAACCGAAAACACGAGCAAAACTCTCATTCAAGTACGTATTTCTTCTTTTTCTTCTTTTTTGCCTAAATACAAACGAGAAAAGAATCTATCGAGACTAATCTAACGAGTACCCTAGGCTGGCACAGACCTTCAATTCGTTTTCTTACAGGTATTATATCTAAGTATAATCAACCGACGATAAGACAAGATTTTTTATGCTTTTCTATTGACATAACATGTTTTTTTTTNCACTCTAGCTGATGGTTCAATCAATCACGAACATGATAAATCACCATCAGCAACTCGGTATCAAACGTATGATGATTCGAATCTCGAATTAATCGATCGAATATCTGATCATTCCGTTGATGATCGACAAACCAAACGAAATCTTCCCGTAAATNGATAGTTTTTCTTTTAAAATTTATTGTTGAATTATTATTTTCTATTTTTNTTAGTTAACGGGTACTGAATATCAACAAGTAACAACAAGAATCGAGTTAATGCAAAAANTAATCGATCGTTACGAGACAAAAATGAATGAAATGCAAAAACAACTTGATCTGCTTTCGGTTATCAACGAAAATCAACGTGAACAAAATGAACGTTTCAATACTGAACTAACTGATCTCATTGATCTTCATCAAATTGAAATGTCGTCGATGAAAACTGATATAAAAAATCTCGAAGAACGTTTAGTTTATAAATTCAATGATTATTGGAATGAAGTCTTGGAACGATTGGACAAACTCGATACAAGAGTACGTATCTGTTGACTCGATTATCGCTTCTACATATGTCATTCTATTTATTTATTTTACTAAGAATAGATTGACATTTGATAGGAAAGAGACCATTTATTTCACCCTAGGAATTGACGTCTTTATATATAATTTTTTTTTCTTTTATCATTTAGACAGCTAAAGTCGAACAAACTCAAACGCATTCGCTCGAAACCGAAGAAAATACCCATCGAATTATTAGTAAATTAGTCAATATTTTACTTACTGTCTTTGCAATTATCCTTCTACTTTTGTCAACCATTAAAAATCTTGTACAATCACGGTAGATAAACAATTATTTATGTTTTTTTTTTCAATCGAACATTATTGTTNATATTTGTTTAGTGTTCATGCTCTGACCATATTGATACTTGTGCTTGCATGGATAACATTTCATTATCTTCCGCCGAATTATTTCCAAACATCGGTGTTTAAAAGTACAAATGCAGATTTCCAACTCGATAGTTCTTATTAATCTGATTTAGATTTGCCTAATATATTCAAACGAACAACAAAAAATAATACTTTGCAATCCTAATCAAACAACAAAAGTTTTCCTATTGCAAAATCTTAGATTTTAGATTTTTTTCTTTCGTTCTTGTCAATTCATGTAATCTATTATCAGCATAAGATTTCTTCTGCATCTAATTTCGTAATTGTATATTATCATTAAGGATCTAGTCGTTTCATTCTCTCGTTTCGTGTTGCACATTTNACAAAAATGTATAATGTGCTCCATATACTTNCATAAGCATATCTGTGTGATTATATATAAACATAATATTCAAAAAAAATTATTTGTGTTGCCTTTCTTTTTGTTGGTTGTTTTTTTTCCGAATGGTATTAAAAACTAGAACGGTAAAAAGATATTGCCTTTATTTATTTTTTTTCTCTCTCTCTCTCTCGTGTTTTTCGCAAATAATTCAGCCTAATGTCGCTATTAGTCGGTGTTCATGTTCTTCTTTTCTATCTATTGGCTGTTTAGACGTATTATTATTAATAATAACAACCCATCAGAAGAAAGGAANAGAAGTAAAAAAAAGAAAAAAAAAACGAATCGAAGTTGTAGACAGCTGACTGACTATCTTGTTTCTAATAAACAGAACAGAACAAAAAAAACGCAATTTATTTGATTTTAATGAAACATATTGATTAAATCTGTTTGAGTTGAGGGTGACAATTAAGATACCATCATTGTGCATGTCTGTATATTACTTCACTTCGTGTGTTCTGTTCTATTAGCATGTGAACAAGTCTGATGATACTGTCGTTCTATTTCTTTCTTTCTTTCGTTTTTTGCTTTTTTTATACTATACATATGTATATTTTATCGGTAGAAAGGTTAGAAGTATTGTGTAATAAGATCGAACGAGTGTTGCATTTACAATAAATGAGTTTCTTTTCTTCTTCTTCGACGGCGCGATGTGTTGAATAATAAACAAATTTTTTGAGTCGATTTCTTTTCTTAGATTATTTACGACGAAATGGTTTCAAGTCTACTCGCTCGGTGTATTATGTAAATATTTAAAATAAAATCAAACCAGTTTTTTCTGTTTTTACATCTCATGTCTGTATCTGTTCTCGAATTTCAGTGTAACGATTGGCACACTTTATCCAGGATATCGTTCATACAAAGCACTGATTAATTCGGATTTACGAGAAGCGGTATGTGAATAAATCAAATAGCGTTTTTTTCCCTATTCAAATATTGTTTTTATGTATAGGTCAATTGCCTTCGTTATTGGATCGTATTTTCGATATTTATCGCGTGTGAAACAGTGACTGATGTTTTATTAGCATGGTAGATTTCAATATAAACAAAAGTCAAAAGATCATTCTCGAAATCAAATTTTATTTTACTAGGTTTCCTTTTTATTATTGGATTAAAATTGCGATTGTTCTCTGGATGAATTCACCAGTTGGCTCGACACTTTTATACAAACGTTTTATACATCCAGTTCTCAAAGAACGAGAACAGGTTAGAGAGAGAAAAAAATACGAATTTTAAACAATATATTTTAATATTCAAGGATATTGATCAATTACTTGAACAGACCAAACAAAAAGGCTATTCGACATTACTCGATCTAACGAATAAAGGCATTCGTTATGCGTCAAATGTTTTTTTAAATACTGCTGTTCTAGTATGAACGAGCAATTCTTTGTTTGGGGGGAAATTTATATTTTGTATTTTTCGTTTTAGGGACAAGCTTATCTTGGCGAACATTTGAAACGATCGTTGAGTACAAGTGATATAGGTGTCAATCCAACGAAACCATTTTTAAATCCACAAGCTACTTTACATGAAGAAGAGGAAGAAGAGGAAGAAACAGATCAAGAATTTTTTAGTAAACGTTTAAAAGAAGATCGAAAATATCTATCAAATGGAACAACTCGCCGAGCAACTGCACGTAAGTTTTATTTGTTGACAAGAAGAAAAACAAGCTTTTTGTGTTGACAGATAAATATCAATTAAGATTTGTTCTTTTATTGTAGAAACTCGAAAGAAACCACAAGAGAAACGTGATGAATCATTAACTGATATGGAAATGTCGAATGTGATCGCACGAAAACAACAAAAGACAATATCGACAAATCCTGAAGTAAATTTTCGCTATTAATTTTATTTTTATTTTCGAATTTTTTTCCTTTGATTAAGCATAAAGTCAGGTAAACAGTTTGCTGATTTAGTTTTCTTCTTCTTCTTCCTCCTCATTTCCTTAGCATGAAAACTTCATTCATTCATTCATTTTCTCTATTAATTATTCTTATTATTTAGAATAACAATCACGGAACGAATACGAAACGACAGATGTTAACAAATAAATCAGCAGTGAAAGTAATCGCATCAGTAGACAATTCGACGAATAGTTTAAATGAACAAGAAAAACCAATCGAAAACTGATCTTGCATTCATATTTCTTTTTAATTATTTATTTGCTCTCAAATGGATATACTTCTCATTTTTTTTCTCTCAACATAATATTTGTACATTATTTTTCCTTGAGAATAAAACTCCACTCTTTCTTTTCATTAAATAAACAATAGACACAGTGGTGCTGGTTTTTTAAACGTATTTTTTTCTGTACAAAATAAAAACTATGTCTTGTGTGTGTGTGTCACTTTTATGGTGATGATTTCCTTTTTTTTTGTTTTTTTTAAATATATAATCATCATTATTGCAGATATTGCCTAATGCAAACAGAAAATAAGAAAAATAATCACGTCGATTCTGATCGTGGTGAAGGTACGACAAATAATCGTCGTTCGAATATCGAATTAATCAATCAAACAACAAATAATCAAGTTCTCGATCAATTCCTTTGCGGAACACGAGTTGTACGTGGACCTGATTGGAAATATGGTAAACAGGATGGTGGCGAAGGACATGTTGGAACTGTGAAAACTATCGAAGAGAGTCAAAATAACCAACAAGAAGTCACTGTCATTTGGGATAATGGAGATATCCGAAAATATCCTCGAATTCACAAATATTTCGATTTGAGAGTATTGGATAATAGTGCAACTGGTAAAATTCTTGTTGATTTAAATTCAATGACTCGTTTTTTGTTTGACAGGCATTTGCCATGATAATTCCGTTTGTTCCGGCTGTGGCCAAACTCCGATTTATGGTAAATGAACGGTTTTTTTTTTGCAATTCGTTTGAATTTTTTCTTGATTAGGTATTCGATGGCATTGCGGCGATTGTCCAAATGTTGATCTCTGTTCCGTATGTTATCACGACGATCGTCATAATATTCGTCATCGTTTCTGTCGAACCGTAACACCTAATGGTGAAAAGTAAGTCCTCATTTTGTCTTTATTCATATGCTTTCATATAAATCAGCTTTATTTCTCTTGGTCTATGATAAAGATCGATATGGGTAAGTTATCTAATGCTAAGGCTATGCTCTTGTTTAACAATCAATAACTAATTACAATTATATTCAACGAGATTCGTTCAATTGAATTCGATTCTTTTGTGTTTACTTTGTAGGATTTTAATTGATCCAAGAAAGAAAGCGAAGAAACTAACCGTTCGAGGTTTATATCCAGGTGCAAAAGTTGCTCGTGGTTTCGATTGGAACTACGGTGAACAAGATGCCGGCGAAAAGAAAACAGGAAAAATCATCGAACTTCGAGATTGGTCAAAAACAAATCCACGAAGTGCAGCTTATGTTGTTTGGGATAACAATCGAGAAAATCTCTATCGACTTGGTTACGATGGAATGGTAATCATTTTATTTCAATCAACACGAAAAAAAAACAAATATTATTTATTCTCATTGTAGGTCGATCTACGTGCTGTAACACCGGGAAAAGGTGGCAGCTATTATCCTGAACATGCTCCTCTATTAGGCGAATCTTATTATTCTCGAGACAATCCATCGTTTGGTTTAACTCAAGAAATGAGTCAACAATTTCAAGTTGGCGATTATGTTAACATCGATTTAGAACTCGAAATCGTTCAATCATTTCAACAAGGTCACGGCGGTTGGACAGACAATATGTTCGAATGTTTAGGTACGACGGGTGTTGTTCAAAGTCTCGATGAAGATCACGATATTGTCGTTATTTATCCAAGTGGCAATCGTTGGACATTAAATCCAGCTCTCTTAACTAAAGTTGACTTAACACCTGAACAACAATTAATCATGCAACGACAACAAACAGCAACAAATATGGCACGAACAACGGCAACGCCAAATGAAAACCTCAAAGTCAATGATATGGTTCAAATATGCAGTGATTTAGAACGAATGAAAATCTTTCAACGAGGACATGGCGAATGGGCGGAAGCAATGATGCCGGCATTGGGCAAAGTCGGACGAGTTGCTCATTTGTATGCTGATGGTGATGTTAAAGTGCAAGTTGCTGGCGGATGTTGGATATTTAATCCATTAGCTGTGACAAAAGTTAATCAAACGCATACGACCGAAGGTGAAAATGAAGAACGATTGAGTACGATGTTGAAGAAACTGTTCGATGCACAAATAACAGGCGATGTTCATGAAGAACTTGTTAAAGCATCGGCCAACGGCGATACGAGAAGAGTCGAAGAACTTTTAAAACGATCGAATGTTGATGTCAACGGTATTTTTGCTGGTCATACACCTTTACAAGCAGCAGCACAAAATGGACATATTGAAATCATTCGTTTGTTGATTCAACATGGTGTCAATTTAGAAATCGAGGTAGATGACAAGCTCGTCAAGGATTTTTGTTATTAATTAAAACAAATCGTTCTCTGTTTAGGATAAAGATGGCGATCGAGCTGTTCATCATGCTGCATTCGGTGATGAAAACGAAGTTCTTGAATTATTATCAAAATCAGGAGCTGATCTCAATGCCAGAAACAAACGACGACAAACGCCGTTACACATCGGTTTGTTCGATAGATTCTTTTGTTATTTTCATCCCCTCTCTCTCTCTCTCATTATATTCAGGCGTTTGCAAAGGTCATATGGACGTATGTAAAACTCTGTTAATCAACGGTGCTCATCCTGGCATTCAAGATTCCGATGGTGATACGCCCTTGCATGATGCCATATCGAAACGTCGAGATGATCTTATTGAACTTTTACTTGAATATAATGCTGATGTCGGTACATGTAATAACAATGGTTTTAATTGTATTCATCATTCAGCTTTACGAGGCAATTGTTCGTAAGTGAAATGATAATGATGTTATCTTTCTTTTCATATATCTTATGTGTTTTATTGTCTATTGCTAAGCGAATAATCGGTCAGATATAGACGCACACAGTAGGAAGAACAAGATATGAGACATCTGGAGAAAAAAATATTGGATGTTTTTAATTATCATCAACGTGTCGATTGACCGATTGAAGAAAAAAAAATTGATAAAAAGAAATTGATTGTTTTTTTATGGATGTGAATTAGCAAGACTTTTCGTCTCCGATTCGTTCCTCTTTGTCTTGTTGTCTCTGTTTTTCTTTCTCCTCAACAAAAACGATTCTAAAAGACGATTTGCAAATGTTTCGAATATGAATAATGATATTTTATATCGACGATACCCGAAAGCCCTCGGCATACTTCTATTACATTCCATAAGATATCATTTTCGATATGGTCTGTCTTAGAAGTACGATTTGGTTAAGCTTTCATTTCGATTTCTACTTACATTGTTTGAACATAGTTTGCATACATATATATTCTACATTAATAAAACCAAGAGGAGAAGAATAAGAATAAGAATAAGTCGACGAAGAAAATACCAAAAAGTATGTGGATAGAATCGTACATTACTCGTCTATATATATATACACGCCATAGTTTGATTCCTTTTGGTACTCGTGTGCACACTCTATTCTTGTACGTAGGCATTGCAGACGCGAATAGAAGAAATCAGAATAATAGTAATATCTGCGCTAAATTTGGCCAATACAGAAAAGAAATAACTAAGAAGAAATAGCGCGTTAGCATTCGCACTTCTGATTGATATGTGTATGCATTTAATATGCGTATGCGTGTGTGTGTATATATATGTACAGAAGCAGGAAGTATTTTCGGCAAGAAGAGAAAGAGAAAGAGAGAGAGATAGAGAAGAATATGATGCTCTTTTCTCTCTCTCTCTCTCTCTCGATAAGGACGAAAAGAAAGGGAGAGAGAATATTGATGAACAAACAATGATAACTGAACAAGAATGGAAGCATACGTGCAGAAAATATTGTTTCCAAAAGGAGCATCAATGTTTATAGAATATAACCAAACGGTTCAGTTTCTAATCGATAAATCTGATGCTGTTTCTGGCTTGACCGACATAGGAAACAGACGAGAAAGAACAATAATAATAATAATAATAACAACGAGAAGAAGAAGGAGAAGAAAAAAAAGAAGATATAGAAATAAAAGAATCCCCTTGGCGAGATACAACAATAAGATCATCCATCTCTTCATTTTTTCTCCTTTTTTATCTCGCACTCGTAGACAGCTGGTTTACATCGCGCAAGCTGATCGTCATACCTCATCAATATTGGCAGCCTGCGACCTTTCCCATGTATATATATATATATA
>JGI26532J50257_10001070_pt1 | contig 13160 bp, 13 predicted proteins | sample ThiBiot_500_plan_FD_50257 | JGI IMG/M metagenome (IMG submission 50257) | reverse complement strand
GATGTTGAACCACGAGACGAATTTCTTGCCAAACTTTTGCATACCGACAATTTATTTCGTGATGAAAGTTTACCACTTGGAACATCTGAACAATTCGATGGNCATCCAAATGGTGTACAAAAACGTGGTCGACGTAAGTCAATGACGAGCNTTTTTTTTAAAAAGTAAACTTATTTGAATTCTCTTTGCTTTCTATTGAAGAATGCTTATGGAAAGTTTGCAGTTGGGCACTCGACAAACGTTCGATCCCATCAAAAATGGTATCTTAGAGAACATAAAAAAATCAAAACAACAACAGAATGGAAACACACACATGGAATAAATCTGTAAACAGTTTTACGTTTGATTTTTATTTTCTTTTTTGCTTTTCAACACGATNTATTTTGTTTAATCATCTATTCTCATACGAAATAAATAAATAACTATACAATGAAAAAAAAGGGCATCATCAAATCTAATCGAATGTTGTATTTGTTTCATGATTGAATTTCTCAATGTTTTGTTTCAATCGTTCAGTTCGAGGTGAATCCGGTCTGAGACGAGCTCTTCTCGGTGATACGTTCGTATGACCTACTTTCGAAATGTCATCAATGGGCGATGTCGGCGCTTGNAAANGTTGTTGCCGTTGAAGTTTCAATTTTTCTTTAACAATTGGTAGATTAGATATAATTTGATCTTGTTCAAGTTTTCGTCGAAAATCAGTTTCAATTCTTGAATGTTCTTTCATTTTTAACTCGTGTATACGTGTAAGAAGTTTTTCTCGTCGTTTAAATTGTCGTTTAGCGACATCGAGTTGATCGAGTGTTAAACGAGATCGATGAGCATCACGAATAACATCGGCATAATGATCACGATCGAAATCATCACGATCGATATGCGTCGATTTCTTTAAAGACGACATTGAAAACGCAAAAAGTAAAATTGAAAGTTCTGTTTTTGCACGGAACATGATTCAATGCGCGCATTTCTCTAGTACTCAACGAGAAGGAGAAAAATAAACTCGAGGCGTTTTTTCTTTCAAAGCAAATAGAGACGAAAATGGAAGAACTTTTTTTTTTTATCAAACTAGTCACTTCAAAGTTCATCATTTGAACTTTCATAAGATACGTAAACCGAATCTTTAATTCAAAAGGTGCTGTCTAGATGAAAAGTCACATCTTAAAATAGAATGAAGCTCTCTATTTATATCAATGTAAGACATGATTGTGTAGCCATGTATGAATAGTTGAATTAGAATTTTTATTAATAGTAACAACAAGCTCAACAGTAGAAAAGAATATTTATACAAATGACATATCTTTTAGAACAATCGATAGATAACAAAAAGAAAAGAAACCACGAATGTCGACTTTGAATGTACAAATGATTATTTGTCCAGATAGATCTGACGGATATCTTGAATTTGTTGAGTAATTTTATCGAAAATTTTTCCCGTTGGCTTATCATCGATCTTGAACGAGAAAAAAAAACGGAGAATATTGTCTTTTTATTTCGATTATATATGTATAACTAATATAATTACATAATCTTTGATGAATGGCTCGAGATGACGAAGTGGTATTTGTAAACAATTAGGATCATCATTGAGAATATATTTCATAATTTTCGGATATTTATTTACATGTTTAAGATATTCATAACGACGAGCTTTACTTTCGAGAATAGATTTGAGTAAAAGCTCTTTCGCCGGTTTATTTTCATTATCCGCATCATCATCCTGTGTTGATTCTAAAATAAAATGTCAATAGATTTAATTTCTCGGTTTTTTTTTCTTCTCTCTTTTTCCAACCGGTTTCTTCTTCATCCATTGATGTTTCATCGTCTAAAACAATTGTCGATTATTCGAAAGAAAACAAAATCAATTCAATTCGTACTTGATTCTTCATCCGATATCTCATCAGCATATCCATCTAAATCTTTATTTATATTATCAGTAATTTTCATGAATCTCTCTCGTAAATCAAATAATCTCGCTGATAAAACATTGATATGTTTTCGAGCTTCTTTGTCTTTAACTGATTCATCGTCATCATTATTTTCGTTTTCATCTTTATTTTTCAAAATGAAACAAACAGAAAAAAGAAAAGAAATCAATTTCATTTGCAATCAACACACTCACGAGTAGATTTCATCTGAAAGAAAAACAAACAATTCTTCTTCTTTTTTCTTTCCTTTTTGTTACGTCTCATAAAACTGGAAAATATAGATGGTTTTTTTTTCTCGGACAAAAAACAATAACATAATGCTGTTTCTTTTTCTTTTTGTTCACCAGTATTCGATAAAAAACGAAAAAAAAAATAATAATAATAATAACGAAATTTACGATGCTCGTTTGTCTTCTTTTAGCGTTACGGCTCGATTGAATACGAGCTAAAATGAAAAGGAAATCGATTAGTGAATGGTTGGATGTTTTTTTTTATTTTTTATTTTACATGGTCGTTGGTCGAATCAGGATCAACACTGAAGAATCCAACACGTTCGAATTGAAATTTATCAAATGCTTTAGCATTTTTCACGCCATCATCGATGAGAGCATTCGAATTAATTGTCAACGAATTCTGAAACGAAATAAATCGATTTGATAATCGATTGAGAGAAATATTTTTCTCTTACAGGATTTAAATCAGTAAGATAACCACCGGGTACTTCTTTTGGATCGTCAGGTTTTTGATGTAGAAAACTAAATATATGTATTCAAATTTTGATAGAAGAGGAAACAAAAACAATTCGATAATCATACAGTTGATTATAGAGACGAACTTCACATTTATTTGGATGTGATACCCAATGAATAAATCCTTTTGGTTTGACAACACCTTGATCTGTTGCCTTTTGACATGTTACTTTCAATTCAATTGGTTCGTTATTTGAATCCTAGGGGAGGATGAAGGGAAATCTTGTTTAGCTATTTACATGAACATACTCGAATTATATCTTGAACAGTAATGATATAACCAGCATGTCGTAATCCACATGATTGATTAGGTGCTAAACGTTTGTAATCCTTCGCTGGATTCTAAGAAATAAACGAACGATAAAGAAAAAGAACAGAATCAATTCAAATTTTTACTTCAGCAAAATCAGATTTTTCAATGTAAATAACAGAATCAAATTTAATTGTATGTGAACCACGTGATTCATCATTTGGGAATTTGGGCACAGTTAATTCCATAGGTTTATCACTTGGAAAATTCGTAATTGTCACTTTCAATGGTTCCATAACAGCCATGACTCTATTGAATCGATATGAAAGATTCGTTTTCTTGTTTATTTCGAATCTGTTTTACCTAGGAGCAGTCACATTAAGTACTTCACGTACGCATGCATCGAGCATATCAGGATGTAGAACTGTCTGTGACATAGTTACACCAATACGTCCACAGAATAAATTAATAGCTTCCGGTGGAAAACCTCGTCGTCTCAAAGCTGTTAATGTATAAAGACGTGGATCATCCCAATCTCTAGAATATTTCTTTGGAATTTACAAGAACTATCTCGTTTTTTTTTTGTTTCTTCTCTTACGAGACAATTCCTAGTTGAATTAATTTCAAAATCTTTCGTTTCGATGTAACCGTATAATGAAGATTAAGTCGACCATATTCCCACTGAACTGGACAGTAGACATCAAGTGCATTACATAACCAATAATATGACGAACGTCTACAAAAGACAATGAAATTAAGTACAAGATAAATCGAATTCAAAAGGCAATTTGACCTTGCTTGAAATTCTTTCGTGCATAACGAATGCGTTATATTTTCAATAGAATCATTCAAACAATGTGTGAAATCGTATGTNGGATAGATGCACCTTAATTAAACGGAAACAAACAACAATAATAATAGTTAGTTTTTTGTTTTCTTATTAAATAGGATTAATTTACCATTTATCTCCTGTTTTCTCATGACGAGCATATTTAATTCGATAAGCGACTGGATCGAGTTTGCCATCTTCCATAACNCATTTCATACGTAATGTTGCTTCACCTTCTGCGAATTTACCATTTTTCATGTCCTATTCAAATTGAAAAAATAGAAAAAAAAACGAAAATCAATCCGTTGGTTTTTACTTCAAATAATTGTAAAGATTCTTCGATTGGACGATTACGCCATGGAGATTCAGGAACATTATGTCCTTTTAATTCTTCACCTTTTTGATGGCAAACATAAGCAAGATTTCGACGAATTAATTCTTTAGCCCATTCATACAATTGATCGAATTGATCGGANGCATGAGTGATTTTATATGGTTCATAACCTACGAAAAAANCGAAAAACAAGTTAGACTATTTAGTTATTCGAAGNTTCATTTACCAAGCCATCGGACAATATCGAGAATACCGGTGAAGAATTTTTCTTCTTCTTTTTCGGGATTTGTATCATCATATCGAAGATAGCAAATGCCGTTATTACGCTATGAATAGAAAAATAACAAAGTTATTTGATGAGAGTTTTTTTTCATTCAATAAACAAGTACTTTCGCAAAACCGAAATTGAAATTAATAGCTTTTGCATGACCAATATGTAAAATTCCGTTTGGTTCAGGTGGAAAACGTGTAATAACCTGAGAAACANAANAAAAAAGAATCATTGAAGATACGTATGTGAATAGAATCTATGGATTTACTTGTCCGCCTGTTTGTTTCAAATGTTCTTTCATAAGCTCCATTGTTTTTGGTGTAACTACATAACCTTCGGTTTTGTAATTTTCACCTGGCTTATGGAAGTTCAATGCTTCACCGACGAGTTCAGCAAATGAACGTACTTGACCATTTTCTTGAACTGAAATTTCATCGAAATTAATGAACAACTAAAATCAATCTCTTATGAAAATACCATCAGTATTTGCAACTGGTGTTGGTTTTGTTTTTTCTGTCGAAGGTGTTGCAGTTTGTTTAGGCGTAGCACTGTTTCCCGATTGTTCCTTTGGACCAAGTAAATCCAAAAGCTAATTGAAATAAATTAATTTCAATATTTTTTTGTCTCTTTGTTCGAATGATCAATTTCCTCTTACTTGAACGTCCATTTCAGCTTTCACCGCTTTTCCATCGGCCCATTTCAAACGTTTTCGTACCTCGGCTAGAAGTGTTCCAACAGAAAAACTATACCGTTGTTCAAGTAATTTTGATTTATTTTCACCAATAACTTGTTCAATGACACGTTCAATATCAGCTGGTGTAACAACAACACCAACACCAGCACTTTCTTCTAAAGCTTTTACATCTACAGGTTCTTGAGGATTGGATAATAGATAATCAATAGCTGCTAATAATTGTTGTTCAGTTTTTATTTTTTCATCGCATATATATTTAATTAAATATTTATGTAACGAATGAATTTGTTGTTTACTTCGTGTTGCTAACGCATAGAGAAGATTACCGATTGATTTCGAGATTTGATTTTCTTTCGGTAGAAGTTGACGTGCCTAGAAATTTTGAATAAAAATCATTGTTGTCATCGTTTGGTTTGTTTACTTCATTGATCGTTGCTTCGAGTAAACGAGTAACTTCTTGATTTTTTAATGTTTCACGAGCTTTTTGCTCGTTTAAACCGATTGTTTGAAATAAACTAATACGTGCTTCGTTATCTGTTGACGCAGCCATATCTGAAATTAATAGAAAAATCTTTTGAATTTGTTATGAATTCCTGAAAAGATTCTAACACAAGAAAAAAAAACAACAAAAATTGTTTAGAAAAAAAACAAGACAAAGAACTGTTTGTATTTATTTATTTGTAAACGAAGGACTGGACTTTCGTTTCTTTGATTGTTTGTTTTGATCAGATAAATATCGTTGTAATTTATCAAATGTATTTCGTTCCTCTTTGATCAATAAACGTATTTCTTGATCAATATGTCGTTGATCATTATCGAATTTCGAGCGATATTCACAACTAATTTGTTCTAATTCAATTTGAATTCCTTCGTAAAATTGCATGNAACTACTTGGTGGACAGTTAATATTTGGTTTAACATCAATATCTATTGTTGTTTGCAAATAGGAGGATGCGTCACGAGCAGAAGGTTTCGATGACGATGATGATGGTTGCACAGATGGTTGATCAATTGAAAGACTATGAGTAGTGCCATTACGCGGGGGTGATGCCCAACCCGATTGATTGTTTCTTTAAATAGATCGAAAAAAACAAGAAGTATTGAGAATAGTTTCGATTTATATTCGGACATACGAAGAAGAAGAAGAAGAAGAAGTAAATGAATTGATGATGGGTTGTGTTGGTAGAGATTTGACAGTAAATTGTTCTTCGTTTTCACTATCTGAATTTTGTCTGTTTGGATTTAATAATGAAGCAAGCGAATGTGAGACTTCTTTCAATGTTAAATTAGCATCATTTATACCGATTTGAGATGTACTGAGAAGTTTTTTCACAATATTTCTATCACTAAATTCCATAATTGCACAATTGGGATTATTCGGTAGAATAATACATGCAAGAACAGGTGTATGTCTATGAAAATAATCTCTGCAAAGAATATGAATCAATCAAAAATAGAATTTGAAATTATCTTTTTCTTACATTAAAACTTTCTGTGTAATAGATTTCGTTAGTCCATAAATCAATATTTGATTTTGTTCATTCTTCATTGAAATTATTCTATATACAAATTGTTTCGGATGTAATGGTTTAAAAATCGAATAGACATGATAATCATTCGGTGATTGTGGTTTACTTTCTTTATCGAATATTCGCGTAATTGTCTGTCGATTATTAAATTCTAATAGTAAATAATGAGTTTGCTCTTGTTTCAATCGATAATATTGTATAGTTGAATCAATTGCTTTGTAAAATTGTACAACAGCTTTCTCATCTTTACTATTTAAAATAGGACCAAGAAAAAATTTTCGATCAATATGCAAAGTTTCGTTGTTGGTCAATAGTTGTTTGTATAATCTGACATCGAGTTGAACATTATTAATTTGATGATGATGACAATTAATAAAACGTTCGAATTGTTCTGTTGTTTTATATTCAATGATATTAAAATCACGAAATTTATCCTTTATCAACAAAGATGATGCAATCGTTCCAAATTCTGCGCAATAGTTAAATAAGACAGAGTCATCAATGGATGTCGTATTTCCAACATAAATACATTGTGAGAGGTTTTGAAACGTAAATATACTTGGAAACGATGACATCATTTATTCATTATTCGAAAAAGGATTTCGATGAAAACAAAACACAAATAAATAAATACAGTACGGAATCTTTTCCTCTCTTAAAAATGATTTTCGATAAACTGTATTTTACCCATTGAGATAGGAAAATGCTAGAGGTCGCTTTTTTCAAATCGATATGCGAAAAAAAAACACGGAAGAATCGTTTATTGAAGTAATTTTTCTGCTTCATCATCATTTAGTTTTTGATCAATTGAAATTTTATCGAGATGAATCATTCGGAATCGAGCAAAATCTCGTAATCGTTGTTTGATACTAGATTAAAATGAAAGAAAAGGAAATAAAAATAGATCAAATTAATGGTTTATATTCAACATACGAATAAATCAAGAATATAATCATGAAAAATGTTAAAAACATAGATCCTGCTAACGTTAGCTTTTCAATGGTTGTCAATTCATTTGAAAGATTTATAAATTTTCTCATTGTTTCATAGACAGAATTCAATTTATCATTACGATCATCTATCTAAAATTTATCAAAGAATATATATCAATTACATTCAACAAAGATTCGGTTAAACTTGATTTAGTTTCGTTGTTGAAATCATATTCGAATGATTCGCAATTTTTGCCAATAGCATTCGTATGATTAAAGGTAATAATAATAACTGAACATTTCGTTGTTTTTGTACAGTATTCGATTCGTCAATCTCCGACGATTGTTGACTCTCCACATCATTCTGATTTGATTGTATTCGAACAGCAATCATTCGTAGTATGACAGGCCATGATGATTTATTGTATTTTTGATTATTATTATCACCTGTTAGTAATAGTTTTCGATCATCATAATCATATTTTNGTTTTTCGGCTAGAAATAGATTANTATCTCGTGTGGCAAAGACATAAAAATTTGTCCAATAAATTATCGATATGATTCGACATATTCCTATGAAATACATCTGTGAGTTTTTCCTTTGTAAATAAAAATTATAACAAACTGAATTTGAAAATAGGAGAAACAACAACAAAAAAAACAAAGACGCGCGTTTAAGACGAAAATCTGTTTTATTTTTAGTTAAACTACTATCAACAAACGTCACCGGCAAAGCAAAAAGAAACTCTCAAATGAAATACAACAGTAAAAATAAACAAATGAATAGGAAACAAATACGTTCGACTCGCTTTCGATAGAATTGTTTGAATAGGTTTGTCTGAAGTTTCATTTTCTAACTGACAATAATTTTGACATTCTTGTTCAATATTCGACCAACGTTGTTGACATTGAGAAAATATACCTGAAATATTGCTGATTTCTTTTCCCGACCATTGTTTAGGCGTTGCACAACGTGCAAATAATGATAATTCAATAGGCAATCGATGAAAATCACCTCGTGCATGAGATTTTTCTAAATGACGACGTAATTCAATGCGTGTTATCCATCGATCGAGATAAACATCGACATCGCTATGTCGTCGATCGAAACCATTTCCATCTTTCAATAGAATTCGATAGATATCCCCGTATTTTAAATAAAATAAATCGCATGAACAATGTAAAGGATTATTCATAAGATAGAGTCGACGTAATGATGGTAATTGATCGTATGTACAAACATCGAGTGAACGTAAATGTGTACTAACAAGATCAATTTCAACTAATGATTGTGCACGACAAAAACTTCGTTGTAAACTTGTCGATGAATCAGTTATCATCGATTGAAAATTATTTCGNCGTAATTTAATCGATTGTAAATGAGAATTTGANACGAAAAGAAACGGACGTAAACTATTCAATTCCGTATTTTCTAAATCTAAATATTCGAGATTTTTCAATGGTTCAAACAATTGACTGGTTAATAGACGTTGTCCTANTGGATTATTACTTAATAATAATGTTTTCAAACGATATAATGAACGAAATGCATTCGAATCNATTAATGATATATCATTATCGGATAGATCAAGTGTTGTTATCGTTCGACAACGACTAAATACCGCATAGGGCAGATAAGTTAATTTATTTTCACGTAAAATTAACGTTTCTAAATGTCGAAGACCAGTGAAATCCTGTTTGAATATTTCATATAAATGATTGAGACTTAAATCTAATGTACGTAAATCAACTAAACGACGTAGAAAATAATTTGTTGACAATGAACGAAATTGATTTCGTTGTAAATTTAAATGTGTTAATGTTGAATAGAATGGTTGAAAGAGATTATTTGGAAGATAGGAGAGAAAATTTGATGATAGAATCATTGTTGTAACTGGAATACGATAATTAATAAATGTATTCGGTTCAATACTTGATATGCCGAGACCATCAAGATTTATTGTTTGATCAGTAAATAAAAACGATGTGAGAGAATAATTCGATTGAGATAATGAATCGAATATGGACGAACTCAGATGATGAATTGGTTCAGATATTGGAATAACTAAAAGAACAAAGCGCCTCTCGTTTTTTCAATCGATTCAATTTTGTATACGTATTATAATTATCGTTGAACATAAAACATACAATAGATGTTCAATATATGAAGAGAAAAAAAAACGACGACGAATTATAATGATGTGAGATTACTATAATGGGTGGAGACATTTAGAAGTAAATGGTTCAAATGATTTTTTTTTACATTTTTGTTTCGTCTATTACTGCAATTATTAAATCTTCATTATATAATCAAAATATCGAACGTATTCTTTTTTTTTTCTCGAATGTATTTCAGAAAAGAAAATTAAAGACAGTCATTTTTTTTTACAATTAATATATACATATATTCTTTGCAAAAATATGATTGATTCACCTTGAGAAAATCATTTAAATCATGATAATTATCACTAATATACTTTGAAATGTATCACGAAGAAGAAGAAGAAGAAGAAGAAGAAAAAAAATCAATTTCATAACGAGAAATGAAAAAAAAGGAAAAAAAATATTAAACATATGCATACATAGTTATACATAAGAATTCCTATATAATACACACAGATTGTTTTTCCTCTCAAGAAATTCTTTAATTTCATTCTTTCGAATAAGTCAATCGATCATTGTCAATAGCATGGTCTTTCTTGATCAGTAACTATTGTCATAGTCTTCTCTTATCGTCAATTATACGTATTGCACATTAACATTGACGAATTACAGGCAAAATCTTCTTCCTTTGCTTCTTCTAATGTAATGATGCACGTAGTACAATTAGAAATATTCATATCGAAGACCTATCGTTCTGACCTCACGTTATGATCATTAATAATCGAAAAAAAAATTATACAAATATAAGAGAAAAAACGTGCATGTTGGTCTTATTAACCTTGTACGGTGAAAAAGGCTTTATTGATATCCTTGATATGAAGAGAAAAGATAATGATTAAAACCGGCTGGTTAATATTATTCAATTTTGAAATCATTCTCATATAATATGCGTATATATACATATATGTATATGTATACATACATAAACAATAGAAGGTTAAAACAAAAGACAAACGATGCTAATCAATATTAACTCTCAGATTTGTCATCTTTTCTTTTGTAATACAAAGATAACATTATTCATTGAACCGAATAACCTTTTCCCTATATTAATAATCAGAATTTGTAAAAGAAATATGATGCAATATAATTATATATGTACATGTACATATAAAGAAATAACATTACTATATCGGAAATGTTTATCAGTCATGATCGTTGAAGTGTTGAAAGATTTACTGAGTATTGAAAACATTGTATTTGATNGTGTCTGATACGCGAGTGCTCAAAGAAAAAAATGTCATCGAATACTTACAAGAATCAACGGCTATTTTGTTTTCATCTTCGTCGTCGTCACCACCATCGTCGTCGTCTTCCTCTTTACTACCATTCTGATATTCGAATGTAAATATCAATTGAATAAAAATTGAAATCAAATAAATGATTAGTAAATATTTCACTCTCATAATCATTGACTTTATTCTAAAGATTAGCTCATAGAAACATGAAAAGAAGAAGAAAAAAAAGAAAATAACATACACATACGCTGCTATATCATTAAGTTTTGAGTTGTATCATTGATAGTTTTCNAAGATATTCAAAGAAAATAAGAAACGAGAAAAAATGACGTTGAAAAGATATTGAATCATGATAAATATTAAACAAGCTAGTTATAAGACACTAAATGATACACCTTTTGATATGCTTCTATGTAAATATATATGATAGGTTGCAATATCAATGTCGTGGGGATGATGCTCACCTGGTTCGATTGATTTACTTATATGAGAAGAAAAAGAAAAGAAACGAGAGAAAGAAAAGACGTCGTAGAACGAATCGACTGAATAACAGGGGAAGAATCAATGAAGAGAGGGAGAGAGAGAAAGAGAATCTCAAACGGTTCTTGTACCGTTCGTTCGTTCTTTCTGTCTGTCTGTCTGTCCGATTTTTTTTCTTCTTTCTTTGGATATCTCGGTATCATTCAGTACAATGATAAAACTTTCTGTTAATAATGTTCAAGAAAACATTTGGTAAAAACATTTTCTCGTTTTTCTTCTTCTTCGTCTTCTGATTATGATATTAATGACTCGTTTTTTANGTTTTTTGATGTATGGATAANAGAAAATGAGAAAAAAAGAAAGATGAATAGATATTTGTGTAATAGAAACTTATAATACTGTTTATAAGAGGTCGATAAGAGTTGTTTAGTTCGTTGGTTGTCTTTTCTTCTGTTCTTCCTAAATGTCTTTCTTTTGGGTAACTTATCAAAAGATTGAGTGCTAGTGTGACAGATGAAATTAAAAAGACACTTTCGATATTCAAGTGATGCTGTTGACATATCTTAATTTCATCTTTCCTTTTGGGATAATTGTCTATAGCCTTGTGTGTTTATAACACTAGACAAATACTTTGCACATATATGCATATTTGTATGTACAAATAGAAGTATTAATGTCTCTTTCGCATCATTGATCATTGTTCTCGTGCTGCTACACAAAAGGTTAAAGTCAATNGCCTTACTACTTTGTGTCACAAATGTCCGGTNGATTTGTCCAGTCGTTAATGTTCTTCTAACGTTGAGATGATTAGCTATATACGTATGATCTAAAGACAAGGAGAAACCTTGTGACTCTTTGACCAAAATTAATCATAATCGACAGATTGAGGTGCTAATTGTCACGCGTACAATCCGACATTTTCTAGGATTATCTAACTTAAATATGACGTTTCATTGATTTCAATCGATCAAAAACTCGTCAGACAAATGATCAATATATATATGTATATATTTATATAAATACATATGTCTCCGATCGATATATTNCTTATTGATTATCAAAATCTGTGATCCAGTGAGAATTTATAGTTTCTTTTAATGATCCATTTACATCAATCATAATGATTTTGACCGATTGAACGATGCATTTCCGGATATTGTTCTTTCGAATGCTTATATACAATATAGAGTAGATTCTCTGATTTATGTCAAATGAAAAATAAGAACAAATTTCAAGTNCAAACTAAAAATACCATCGAGATTTATTTCATTTATCTAGTTCTGTAAATAAATGAATGAATGAAAAGATTGTAATAAGCAATAGAAATAACATCAGCAAAAAAAAATACTAATTGTTATTATTTAATGGATTTTTTTCCTATGACTTGGCCGATTCTATTAACTATATAAACAATCTATTCAGCTTGAAATTGATTAGTCAATACGGCGTATATTTCCGCAACTTTGCTTCTCGTCAATACAAACAAGTGTCAAGTATGGAATCAAGTAAATCCCTGATACTTCAGGTACTATGTTCGGGAAAATTACGTTTCGTATCACCTCGTCATTACGAACATCCTGACTTTTTTCAGATGTCCGTAGCAGCTGAAACGAAACGTACTGCATTCCTACGTTTCAGTTGTTGAATGATATCTTAAAAATAACTTTTATTTTTTGTTATCAAATCTGAATGAGATATTATTTCTAAGCTGTGTATATGACAAATGAAGAGCAAATGTTTACAATAAATAATCTGCATTAAATTTT
>JGI26532J50257_10001068_pt1 | contig 13181 bp, 9 predicted proteins | sample ThiBiot_500_plan_FD_50257 | JGI IMG/M metagenome (IMG submission 50257) | reverse complement strand
GCGAAGGTCGGTACAGCCCCGTACTGTTGGCAGAAGCGCGCCGGCTGATGACCGATCTCGATCACGAACTGGCGGACGAGCCGATCTCGTATGAGGGACTGTCGCTGGAGTCGGTCTATGCGCGCTATGGCACGATTGCAGGTCCGGCGCTGGCGGACAGCTTCCACTTTGGCCAGACATGGTGGAATGACTTCGGACGCCCTCTGGGGCGAGGCAGCAGCGCCATCACAGGCTACTCCCTGCGCGCTCACTATGGTCGATTGTTCTTCTACAGTCGCCAGGAAGTGCAACACGGCCCCGGCAATCCTGCGGACTCAGCGGCTATGACCGGGCTAAAAAATCTTCTCGACCGTGTGCAGGAAAATGACCCGACGATTGCGCCGGTGCTTGCACGAACTGCATACAATCGTCAGCGGCCGATCGAACTGTACGCCGGCATGGCATTTGCGGGCAATGCGATTACCTTCGGCAAGCAGGAACTCTACTGGGGGCCCACGACGATGGGGCCGCTGGCCTTCTCCAGCAATGCCGAGCCGACCTATAGCCTGCGAGCAGTTTCGACGCGCCCGCATCCATTGCCTCTGCTGCCTTCGCTGGGGACATACCGGTTCGACATCGTGCTGGGCAAACTCTCGGGACATTCCTACCCCGCTCGTCCCTGGTACAACGGGCAGAAGATCGACTTCAACCTCGGAGACAATTTGGAGATCAGCTTCACGCGCTGGTCGGTCTTCTGGGGCGTAGGGCATCCGATTACGCTGCACACCTTCAAGCAGAACGTCTTCAGCTTCAACTCCACTGGTGGAGGAGCGGGCGGCGGCGGCGGAAGCGCAGGCTATGGAGACCGCGACGATCCCGGCGATCGCAAGAGCGGCTTCGACTTCCGCTACAAGCTGCCGTTCCTGCGCAAAGCGGTGACGCTGTATGCCGACGCATATTCGGATGATGACCCAAGCCCGATCTCCGCGCCCCGGCGTGCGGTGTGGAATCCCGGCATCTATTTCGCGCGATTGCCGTTTCTGCCGCACATGGATCTGCGCGTCGAGGCGGTGAGTTCGACCGGCCTCTTCAAGGATTTTGGCGGGCAGCACTACTTCATGAACAACCAATACCTCGACTCGAATACCAACAAGGGTTTTATGTTGGGCAACGCCATTGGCCGCGACGCGCGCGCGATTGAAAGCCGCGCCGGTTATTGGTTCTCGGGACGAACGAGGATCGAGGCGGGATATCGGCAGAACAAAGGCGGAACACTATTTCTTCCCGGCGGCGCTACTATCACCGACGGCTTCCTCAATAGCTCCATCGCACTGAATCGCCACTGGACGGTGCAGACCTTCGCGCAATATGAGCGTTTCCTGATTCCGTCTTACATGGCCGGCTCTCAGCACAATGTAAGCGGGTGGTTCCAACTCACCTGGACGCCGAAGTTGAGGCTGAATCATTAAATCGTCAAAGTGCCGGATCGTCGAAATCAAGTTCGCTCCGATTGCGCCGATGATTCAAGGAACCACAAGCCAATCTCATTGTAGGTTCTTTTGATCGAGCAGCAGTATCTAGACTTTATGCGGGCCAAGGGTGAATCACCCAGCAGATCGACTCTAATATACTTGCATATATACCTATGCGAGCCATTTACATCAACGGGCGATATTTAACACAGCCAACTACTGGTGTCCAACGATTTGCTTCCGAGATTGTCCGTGCATTGGACGAACAGATATCTTCGTCTAAATCGGAAATAAGTCTCCCGATTTTCTTGGTTATACCGCCAGGAAAAGTACCAATACCTTCGTTGAAAAATATCCGGATCATCCAAGGTGCCTGGCTGCACGGTCATGCATGGGAGCAATTTGAACTGCCTTTTATCGCTAGATCAGGCCTTCTCTTTAATCCTTGCGGTCCTGCCCCAATTTTTCATTCGCATCAAGTTACTTCATTGCACGATGCTTCCATTCATGTTGCGCCTGCTGGATACTCATGGAAATTCCGAATGTGGCACAAGCTTCTTATGTGGCGTAGCGGTAGAAACGCCCGCCTGATTTTGACAGTGTCAAAGTTTTCTATGCGCCAACTCATCAGCATCTGCGGTATTCCGAAGGAAAAGATACGGGTCATATATCAGTCCGGCAATCATATTCTGCGAGAGCCAGCTGATCCTTCCATCCTCGATAAATATGGACTCAATGATGGAAATCCTTATATTTTGTGTGTCGGGTCGCAGCAGGCAAATAAGAATTTTGCTTCCGTAGCACAGGCAGCGGCACTGCTCCAAGATAAGAATTTTCGTTTTGTTGTAGTTGGATCCGCTGATCGTAGTATCTATCGTGGTCCAATCCTCATGCATGAAAGAATGGTTTTCACCGGATACGTAACAGATAAGCAATTAAGAGCACTTTATGAGCACGCTGCGTGCTTTGTCTTCCCTTCTCTTTACGAAGGCTTTGGCATACCTCCTCTGGAAGCAATGGCATGTGGCTGTCCCGTACTTGCATCGAATGCGAGTTCTATTCCCGAGGCTTGTGGACAAGCGGCACTCTATTTTGATCCGAAGCGACCAGATCTTTTGGCAGCGGAGATCATCAAGATTCTTACAAATGTTGAATTACATCGACAATTAATTGCGCTTGGGCTGCAACATGCGAAAGTGAGGACCTGGCAAGACGCTTCCAGGGAACTATCTACGCTGTTGTGGACGAGTGTAATGTCGTCCGATCAAGCCGGACCTGGTACTTAGCCCTGTTCTCTTTCTTGAATAGTAGGTATTGCCGATAGGCCAATCCCGTCAGATAGAATCCTGCATAATGAGTAGCTCCATTTATGTAGGTAGACATCCCTATCATGAGAAATACAAATCCTACCATCAGCAGATCCTGTTTCCTCGCCAGCAGCGCTTCAAGTACTTTCTTGGAGAACACCAAATAAGCAACGAGGAAAGGAAGCCCAAACATAGCTACATATTCAAAGAAGAAGCACTTTGTATCCAAGGGCACGGTAGCCATGTTCCCATTGACGTACTCCTGCACCTCGGTGAAATCTAATGGGAAAGGGGAGACGCGACTTAGCCAATCCATCGCCGGTGGCAGATAGAATCTGAAAGCCTCATAGAAGCCGCTCAATCCCACTCCTAGCGGATGATGCAGAACTACAATAAGAGTCCAGATGGCTAGAGATATTCTCGTTGCAAAGGTTCCCGTCGCCTGGAAAAGATTTATGGCTGTCGCTTGCTGAATTACAAAATAGACCGCAACAGATGTGGCCATCATACATAGCGATAAATAAGTAATAAGTCGAAGAAAGCTGGGCCGTTTCAGGAAGACGACCACAAATCCGGAAAGGCCAATTATCAGGATTCCCCCCTTCGACTGCGATAGCAAAAGCAGACAGAATGTGAGTATTACAAATATATTTCGATAAATCTTTCTTTCACTTAAGTACGCAGATGCAATTCCAAGACTCAAAACCGTTGCCGAAAACATACTTGGCTCGTTGCTAAAGCCTCGCCAACGACCATTATTTTGATCTGGTGTTATGTGAAATATTTGACTATGGCCCAAAGCAGCGAGGCCAGCTATCTGTGAGTCACACATAACTACGCCGACAATTAATAGAAAAAATGCGATATATGTTGCACGCTTTAGTCCCTTGGAGGGAGTGTAGTCCACAGAAAAAACCGTATAAAGCCAAAGGAAGAGAACTATCGTCCCGCTGAATCCCTTGTAGACCACACTTCCATCGTGAGAGACTGGCCCCCATGCCAGCAGGTAGATCAATGAAATACATGGAATATAAAGAGACCATAGAAGAGCACGCCGAGAAATAGTTAACTGCCGTCGAACTGACCAAATAAAAATGCCCACTACGCCATGCATTGCAAGCGGGATAGAGCTAAGACTGCTTCCTAGGTAGCCCAAGGGGGTTTTTCCCAAGATGCAATCTTGAAACGGCATCGTAATAATCGCGAAGTATAAAAGTAGCCGCTGTACTCGCCGCATAAATTAAAAGGTGCCACCTCTAGGACGTGCTGACGAAATGAGATTTGCTGATATTGCAGGATCCCGGACAGAATTGCTGCTGGCGCAATCGCCTCAAATTTTCAGTTCTTCAAATGATTCTAGACCCACTTTCAGGCCATCGCGGATACCCCTTCGGCGAACCTCGGATCTGTGCCAGGTGTCCAGTGCAAACACCGGTCGCAGCAAATAAAATATCCGATATAGCCATGTCCACAGCGTGCCGCGAAATCTTCCGAGATGTTTACAGAGGAATATGGCTCTTCCGCGGGCGCCGTAGTATAAGGCAAAGTCTGAATGATTTCCTCCAGTCAGACTGCTGACCTTATGCATAAGTTTGGCATCTGGTATCAGAAATGATGTTATGGCCGCACATGACGTCCTATACATAAAATCTACATCGTCCGAATAAACAAAATATCGCTCATCCATTAATCCGATCCAGTTAAAAACCTCATGCCGGATCATGACGCAGCATGTTGGCGCGTATTCCACTGCCTGTGGTTGACTGAATTGTCCAATATCTTCATCGCCATCTCCAATGTGTCGATTCAGATAGCCAAGCCTTGGCTTGAATGTGCCGCCTGCACACCACACGACGCCGGGTCGATCGTTGTAGTAGATGATTGGAGTAGCCATTTGGCAATGCTGTGCCTTCAGCCCCTCCAACAATCGTTGGAACATATCCGAACCGAAGACGACATCGTTATTCAGCAAAAGTACATATTCACAGCCTGCCGCTAATGCAGAACGGATGCCCTGATTGTTTCCAGCAGCTACCCCGCGATTTTCTGCATTTGCAATCAATATAAGCTTCTGCGAATTCCAGGTCTCGAGTTGATCGAGAGTATCGTCTGTAGAAGCGTTATCCACCGCAAAGAGGATAAAGTCCTGATAATTTTGCAAATCAAGCGAATTTAGAAAATCTGGCAGTACATCCCCGCTATTATAGGTAACGGTAACGACGCCTATCTTACCGATAACAACGTCTCCGGATGCAGTTTGATCAATATCATTATGTCCGTTCATGTAACAGCCCTCGCTGCTTCATCTCCAACAAAGATCGTTCGTATCCGTTCACAGATGGTGTACTTCCTTCCGCCCATTCCATAAAGCGGCGTATCCCTTCTTTGAACGTCCATTGCGGGATGTAGCCCAATAATGATTGGGCACGAGCTAGATCCGCCGCGCCATGGCGAATATCTCCTTCCCTAAACGCTCCCGTTATGTTGACAGAAGAGTGTCCGCCATAGAATAGATTGATCTCCTCAGCGACCTGCAGTACGCTCGTTCGCTCTCCGGAACCTACATTCAATGCGTGACAACCAGAGATGTTGTTGACGATGCAGGCGGCCGTAGCGCGGACTGCATCATCCACGTAGACGAAATCGCGGCTCTCGGCTCCATCTTCAAATACGGAAATGGGGTGTGCGACGCGCGCAAGATTGGAGAAAATCGCGAGAATCCCTGTATAGGGATTTTGCAGAGACTGGCCAGGGCCATATACATTTTGATAGCGCAGCGCAAAAGATGGTATGCCCAACACATTGCCGAACAAGAGGACCGTCTGCTCTTGTACTTGCTTTGTTAATCCGTAAAAGGACATCGGCTGTAAAGGAGCGGCTTCGGGCGTCGGTGCGGGCTCGCAGGCTTTCCCACATTGAGGGCAGATGGGATCATAATACCCTTCCTGTTTCTCTGCTGCTGATCGAGAATTCGGGTAAACCAACCCGTCATTGAGGCAGCGATATGCGCCCTCTCCATAAATTGACCGGGAGGAAGCAACGACAATTCGCTCGATACCATGCCTGGGCATTTTGGCCAGCAGGTCATAGATTAAAGCAGTACCAAAGAGATTGGTGTGCTCGTAGCGCGCCACCTCGTACATGGACTGCCCAGTGCCCGTCTCGGCAGCCAAATGCACAATGCATTGCACACCATTAAGTGCCCATCTCATTACACTCTCATCGGTTACATCTCCAATCACCAGATTTACGTGCGGAGCGATATCCGGAGCAAGCACAGCATTTGCATGGACCTGAGGGAGGAAATTATCAAGGAGTGTGAGCTGATGGCCAAGGGAAAGAAGATGTCGCGAAAGATGCGTGCCGATAAAGCCAGCTCCGCCGGTAATGAGGATTTTCATGTGAAATAATTGTCGCCCCCTAGTATTTGTCTAACGCGATTATACGATTCCATCGTCAGCACTCCGTGTGAATGTCTATCATTTAGGAGAGGACGATTAGGGACGAGGTACACGCATGTCAATAAAGGACAGGATCGCAGGATTTCTCAAAAGATCATTCCCAGAAAAAATCAATACACTTCGAGGCATTCTCTGCCAACTCAAAGGGATACTGTACCACCGCCGCATCTTTGGAAAGTTCGGTCGGGGCTCCAAACTATTTAAGCCGCTGCTGGTCAGCAACCCAAAGTTCATATACATAGGGGACGACGTCTCCATTCGGGCAGGTTCTCGAATGGAAGCTATCTTCAGCAATGCAAAAAGAACCCCTCATCTGAGCATTGGAAATAACGTAAACATAGAGCAGAATGTTCACCTCATCTGCCATTCACGACTCAGTATTGGAAATGATGTTTCTATTACAGGACATTGCGCTGTGGTGGATGTAACGCATCCCTACTTCAACGTGGATGACCCGGTAAAGATCGGAGACCGGATACTCGACGAAGATTCTTTTGTCGAGATCGGAGACGGGTGCTTTCTTGGCTTTGGAGCTTTGGTAATGCCTAATGTCCGAATTGGGAAATACTGCATCATTGGTGCTTATTCGGTCGTTACAAAGGATGTTCCAGCCTACTCGGTCGTTGCTGGTAGTCCTGCCAGGGTATTGCGTCACTATGATAGCGCTACGGGACAATGGCATCCGCATCAGTAGATCGTTATCAATTCCATTGGCTACCATCGTAACGAAATTGCTTAATATATAATCTCTGATGATGCCGCGCCCCTGTATAGTCTGCCAGTCTTCCGATGCTCCGCTCTGTTTCCAAACGCGAGATCGCCACTACGGAATTCAAGGAGAGTTCAACGTTGTGCGGTGTAATGAGTGCGGCTTGGCGCATTTAGATCCCATGCCAACCGCCGACGAGCTAAGCAGTTTTTATGCGAGAGATTATTATGCCTATCAACCAATGAGAAGACGCATTGGTTTGATGGGCTTTGCAAAAAAAATGCTTCGGACCAGAATAGAAACTCACAACCCTAGATTTTTAGCTCCCGGGGAATTCCTCGATATTGGTTGCGGAAGCGGTGAGTATTTGCAGCAAATGCGTGCGAAAGGATGGAGTGTGCGCGGTGTCGAGCCCAGTACCTTCGGAGCACAAGAAGGGCGCCAATCCGGACTCGATATTTTTAATGGAACCCTACTTGACGCAAAATTTGCTACGAACTCGTTTGACTATGTGCGTTCAAATCATTCTTTTGAACATATGCCTAACCCGGTTGAAGTGCTGAACGAAATCTACCGCATTCTAAAACCGGGAGGAAAATTATTCATTGGAATACCAAATATAGATAGCATCCCTTATCAGATTTTTGGGAGATACTGGTGGTATTTGGGAGTCCCGGTCCATACTTATAGTTTTAGCGTCTCTACTATTTCCACACTTATGCGGCGCTCGGGTTTTGTCATCGATATAGTTCACTTCAATTCGAATTATGCAAGCTTGTTGGGGAGCTTTCAGATCTATTGCAATCGCAATAATGGAAGAACATCTACTGAAGGATGGCTTATCAAGAATCCGGTATTGATGTTCGGAACGAATATTGTAACAAGGGCTCTTGATCTGATGCGCCGAGGCGATGCAATCGAAGTAATCGCTCGAAAAGATCCTATAGGAAAGTAATAATATGGGAATCTCTAAAATGGTCTGCCGGGTTGATTTTGGGCCAGTTGTAACCGGTAGGAGCTACTGGTACAAATCATCGGTTAGGCCGCTTTTCTCAGACTTATGTTGGAGAGTTATTTAATATGTCTGCAAATCTTTTGTCGACTCTAAGGCGGACCCTAAGGCGCATTCTGAGCCTCCCTCCCCGGGGAATCAAGGCAGGAAAAGATGTCCGAATCCGGCGGCCGCACAAAAGGATAAGCGAGCCTTCACATATTGTAATTGGCGACCATACTATAATTGAATCAAATCCATTGATCGCTCCTATTGTCGAATATGAGGGTGTGTGCTATCAACCAGAGATCAAGATTGGGCAGAATGTTTATATTGGGCCCAACGCTTATTTAGCGTGCATTAACGGCATCACAATCGGGGACAGTTGCGTGTTGAGTGAATTTGTCTTTATTGATGACAATACTCATGGCCTGGACCCTGATGCCGGGCTGATTATGAAGCAGCAGCTTGTTGATGGGGGAAAGATCGTAATTGGCAAGAATTGCTTTCTGGGGCTGCGATCAGCCATTATGCCGGGAGTTACGCTAGGTGAACACTGTGTCGTAGGGATGAATTCCGTCGTAATAAAATCATTCCCCTCCTTATTCGATGCTTGCCGGTGCTCCCGCGCGGCTAGTGCGGTGTTATTCGCATGAGCAGAAGGCGTGGGTGCGGCTTTCAGCCGACGATCTGCAATAACAACTTGACGCATGACAACACATCTTCGTACTGCTGCCTTGGGTTGAACTCGTTAATTCAATTGACATCGTCGTCGCATCTCCCTGAAAACAGTATAAAAGTTCGCGCTATTGTCGTTATTTCACTGGAGTGGCGAATCCGAATCTGGCGCGATCAGACCCGTAAGGATCCGGGTCTTAGTTTCTCATAAGCTCCTGCTAGAAGTATGCTAATCGAGCCGGAGAGAGCAAGAACCCCGAGGCTCTTCCCCTTTGGATTCTGGGATCCGAGAAATACTAGATATAGGAGAACCGGTGTTGTCACGAGCAGTGGGAGTAATATCCCCTCTCGCAAAAATATCCATCCCCTAATGGGAACTTCTGTCGCCCTGCGTATACTAAGCGGAAATAGGCAGATTATAGCGATCAGCGCTCCTATCAACGTACCCCATGCTACCCCAATCGGCCCCATCCAGATTGCTCCAGCAACACTAAAGATTAAATTGGAGCCTGCCTCGATCAAGGCAACGATCACGCCATATCTCTGCTGACCAGTCGCAATCAACATAGTGCAGTAGCTGCTTCCGGTTAAGCGAATCGCCTGCGCTATGAGAAGCACCTCGAGAATTGGCAATGCCTGAAATGCATAGGTTGGCCCTACCCATATTTTGAGTCCCCAAAGGCCGTAAACAAATGCGAGGATCGTAATGGCCAAACTCGCATAACTGCTCAGTCGTGTTGTGCTGATGACCAAATCGCGGATCCGTCCCAGTTCACCACGAGTTTGCAGTACTGCGACAGGCGTCATCATTGCAGCAAAAACTGCACTGCTTAAACCTGCCATAAAGGTAACCAACGTGGTGGCAATGGCGTAGTAGCCCACCGCGCCAAACTTGAAATAGCCTACGATAATGACATCTACGCCACTTATCAAAAGCATGCTAAGCGAATAGATTGTCAGGCTGAAACAGTATCGAATCAAGGTCTTTGCCATACTACGGCTCAGATATTGGTTCCGTATGCGCATCAGAGGCAGCAGGCGTGTAGCCATCGCCCATTGAACAATCCCGCCGAATAGATTGAATCCTCCCATGCATATGGCGATCCAGAGAAGCGATTGAGTGAAATGAACAGAGATAAGTACCGCGATCGCCCCCAGTATTCTGGATCCTCCGATAGCGAGCGCGGGAAATTCATTGCGATGCAACCCGATTAGGACTCCTGTGAATGTCGACATCGGCAATGACAGCCCGGCAGAAGCTGTCATCACTAGCAGGCCCAGCCGCAATTCTCCGGTTAATGCCTCTGGTAATTGGCGGAAGAGATGCGGAAGAGAAAGGATAAGACCGCCGATAACAGCGAATGCGATTACGCCAGCGACTGCCAGCAAGGCAACTGCAGTACTAATCAGTCGGTGCAGTTGTTCCTCGTCGTGTCGTTCTATCGCTTGTGCCAGGTATCGCGCGACTGCTGTTTGTAATCCAAAATCAAAATAGTTGACGTATGCAGCAATTTGCACCATGAGGATCCATGCCGCAAAATGGTCATGATCGAGCTCGCGCGTTAGAAAATGTGGCAATGCGAGCGCCACCATTGCAGTAGCACCGCCGCGTACAATATTGGCCACCGCATTCTTGATTATGGTGAAGCCTAAGCGTTTCAAAGCCGCTCCTGGAAAGATTCGTTCTTGTGCTTTTTCGGCTTTCCTAGGCCGCTGACTCCATCGGCCCCGTCAAAGACATGACGGAGGCTGAGCTTGACTGCCTGATGGACTACATCCTGCTCGCCAACGAGGTGTCATGCATCGGTAAGGTTCTCTTTAAAGCAACTAGAGGGCATCGGGCGAAAATTTTACAGCGATATTTGAACAGAATTGTTTTGATTCAGTCTGGCCCAGGCCTTTTGGTAAAAGACCTTCAAGATAACCCAGGTGATCCCAAAGATAGCTCCCAAGATGCAGCTAGCGGCAAGGAAAAGGGCGCGTGGAGGCCCGGATTTCTTATCTGGAACTACAGCACGATCGATTACCTGTAATACAGGCGCATCGCGTGATTCCTCGAGCCTGGCAGATTCGTATTGTTTGGCCAGAGATTCAAACAATAATTCGTGATATTTGACCTCCCTCTGCTTGCGGATATATTCAAGAGAAAACTCGGGCAACTTTGTGGTCGGCAACTGTATATCGCCAGGTGAACGCCTGGCAACGCCACTCTGCAATTTTTTTAGCTGTGCTTCCCAGCCGGCTATCTGTGCCTGAAGTCGCACAACCGCTGGGTTTTGATCGGTTGCACTTTGCTTCAACCCAGCTAACTCAACCTGGCTGCTCGCTATCTCTGCACGGAGTTGAGCGATTGTTTGAATCTCTACCTGAGCTTGTCCGTATGGAGCGATCATTCCCGTCTGTTCTTGTGTCCTGCGCAATTCCACTTCGGCATCCGCTAATGCATTCTTCTCACGTTCCAACTGTTGCCCAAAAAAAAGCCTTCTCTGCGCCGCCTCCGTTAGGGCCAATCTACCATTTTGTTCGCGCAATTGATCAAGATAACTATTAGCCATATCCGCTGCACGCTTGGGGTCATGATCTTCCACCCTTATCGTGATCAGCGTGTCTTTGTTCGAGATAATGCTCGTGCGGCGCTTTAGTTTTTTCTCGGTGTCACTTAGCTTTTTGATGCTATAGACCTTCTGGAGCTGAAACCGTTGGATAAGATGATCAGCGATCGTGCGACTGGACAGAATTCCCGCATAGATGTCCCCTGTATTCTTCAGACCGCTCAAAGCCCCTACCGCGCCAAGAGAGCTTAGCTGGCTTGCAAGCTGAGCCATGCTGCCGCCGGGTGATGTTTGTGGGGGGAGAAAAACAGCCTCGGCCGTATACATCGGCTTCATGAGCAAGAAGACAATAATCGCAGTTAATACGAAGGCTGCTACGACGGAGCGCAGTATTACCTTCTTCTCCCGTAATAACAGCCCAGTGACGTCTACGAGGTCATCGAGTGTACCCAAAGCAACCGGGGTTGTATCTTTCGGCGATCCAGTGGGGGGACCCCCATCCGACTGGGCTGTCAACGGCTCTTGAGTCATAAATTACTTTTCCTAGAAGATTACGTTGGCGGCGGCGATTGCGATTCCGAACTGGCCGACGATCTGCGCTATATCGACAACCAGGCGCAGCTTCTTGCCCTTATCCAGGTTCAACGGGATCACAACCGTATCTCCCGGATAGAGACGAATGGAATCGAAACTATGCCCGCGCAGGGCAGAGCTGTATTGTTTGCTGATAACCGCTCCGCTGGCGCGAATGACGTAGCCTCGGCCCTTGTCGGCATCGCGATTGGCTCCTCCTGCCTGTCGAATGTAATCTCCGAGGCGTTTGTGGGGATCGTAGACAAAGGAATTCTGGTTGTAAACCGCGCCATCCACGCTCACGGTCGAAGGAATGCGCGGTACGATAAATTGATCGCCGTCTTCGAGCGGAAGGTCGGGAAGATCGGCGACGTCATGACTGTCGGGCTGCAGGTTGAGCACGATTCGCCCGGTCGCACGCGCCCGGCGCAGGCTATTGACGATGTTCTGGTTCTGTTGCTGCGCTGCGGCCAGGGCGGCGGTGTCCTGCGCGCTGACTGCACTGCCGAAGTTGCTGGTCGCGTTGGTGCTTGCCTGCAGAGCAATCTGGTCGACGTAGGCGTTGAGGTGCTGCTGCTGTACCCGGCGCGTGGATTCGCGGGTAAATTCCGACCCGTAGAGGTAGGCTTCGGAGGTCAGGCCGCCGGCTCGCTTGACCAGTTGCCGCAGCGTCTCGCCCGGACGCACGCTGTAGATGCCGGAGGAACCGAATTCACCCTCCAGTCTTACAAATCTCGTCTGCTGCGCTTGGGGAACGCGAATATCCGCCTTGGAGAAGATGGTGACGACATCGCCCGGCATCAGCTCAAGGTTCTGCGAGGCGTCTCCTTCGAGGATAGCCTTTCCCAGGTTGAAGGGCAGCAGTGAAGTGGTCAGATTTTCTTTACTCTGTCGCTCAATTACCGCGTAGCTCCAGTCGATGTCGGGCTCGCTGAGCTTTACATTGTTGCGTGGACGGAACTGCCCTGCGGACGAGTTTCCGGTTGTCAGGCCGACACTTGCGCTCGCCGCGCTCTCCTGGCCGTTCGCATCGGTACCGTTCCGCAGTCCGTTCGACGACCCCGTTGTTCTTCCGGTTGAGTCCGTCGTGTCCTGCGAAGACTGATTGCGGTTATTGCTCAGTTCCCTTACGCCGGGCGTATATTCGGGAACCCTGATGCAGTTCAGGCCTCCATCGGTCGGAGGCGGCAGCTGCGGCTCGCCGCTCGTGTCGTAGGAATCGGAATCGGAGTTAGAGTTGTTATAGGGATTGTTCGGAGAGCGCTGGTCGTCATTTCCGAACGCCAGCCCGATCAGGTTTGGATTTCTGGTCGAAGAGTATCTCCAATTGGGATTGTCACCCTCCTCGCCTACCGGGATTCCATAGCGCAGGCTCGGAATTCCATAGGTCGTCATCGGCGGGCAGGTGGGGATGTAGGTGAGACCCGGCTGGCCGAGCTGGCTGCGCTTCAGCCAGTAG
>JGI26532J50257_10001037_pt1 | contig 13420 bp, 7 predicted proteins | sample ThiBiot_500_plan_FD_50257 | JGI IMG/M metagenome (IMG submission 50257) | reverse complement strand
TCAGAATTTTGAGGAAATGATATTCATGGAAATTTCGGGAGACGAAAAAAAAATGTTGGTAGTCTTACACATGTAGTCCTGTAGCAAGATAAGAAGAGAGGAAGAGAGAGAGTGTGTGTGAAAAGAAGAAAATGCTACTGAGTAGAATCAATCCGAAACGGAGTTCTCTATTGAATTTTTAATTAAAAAATCAGCTGAATCCCATGTGTCTGAAATCGGCCAAAAATTGGTGATTAATCGGTGATAAATCAAAGTGATAATTGTCCAATTAATCGCGATTAATCAGCGATTTTCAATGATAAGTTTAGTGATTACTACGATTAATCGCGATTAATCGATGATTCCTCTGCATATATCTCATTCAGTTATCGTTCGTTAATCGAATTTATCAGCGATTAATCACTCATTTCTTCCAATACGTGTTGATTCATTTGCTTTTTTATTACTTATTTTTATTTCGAAATATGAGCTGTTCATAGAAAGAAATAGCAACACAAATTCTCGTAGATATGCGTACATCATTTGAAGAGAAAAGTGAAGCAAAAAATATCACATAAACAGATGCTGACAAGAACACAAAATCAGCTACAATTAAAATATGTCAAATAATAATATGATTAAAACAATTTTAGCAAACGACACATCAAATAAAAAGATAATCATCTATGTAGTAGAAAAATAAAACAAAAATAATATCAATAACAACATCCGTTGTTTACACACACGCCAAATAAACGATTACAAATGTTAAACCAATTTAGTAAGAATAACATGATAAGACAAAGTGATTAAGATAGTGAGCATATCAATACTAAAATAAGTAACGAGATTACTTAGATATTGTTGATTCACAGCCGATTACTTTTTCGAATGAAGATGATTATGCTTGTTGATTTTCTGAATTCTGATCTCCATTATCATTGTCTATTAAGGAAAAATCGAACATTATATTTCTATTAGGTTATTTAAAATCCTTACTGTTATTATTATTGTTATTGTTGTTGTTATTGTTGTTGTTATTGTTGTTGTTGTTGCTGTTGTTTTCTTTTAAAACTTTGGCTTTTGAATTGCGTCGTCGGGATTTAATGCTTTGAAGCATTGGTCCCCAGACCGTTTCCATTTGCTCATCGGTTAAACCAAATTTAATTTGAGCAGCTTCTGAAGAAGAAGAAATGCTTTTGAATGTTAATACTCTTTTATAATCATGTTGCTTACTTCGAATGCTAAGAATACGAGAATCATTATCAAGATCGCGTGCGTTCATGTCAAGAATTTCTTGTATTTTGAAAAGCTTTGAAACACAAGCTAGAACAAATTCATTTGATTTATTTTTATTCGCTGGTAATTTAAGAAGATCGATTTCGCTGCCGTTGATTTCGGTGCAAATCTATTAATGAGAAATTAAAATGAGAAATAAATCTTATTCCACTAACAACACTTTCAGTATTGGCAGGATCAATTGATGGATAGTTAAGTGCTTCATCTGCTAACAAAATCGGGATCTAAATATACAGTTAACATATGTATATGCATATACATGTAACAAGTTTCTATACATTATTCTGTCGCATAGCTTTAGCTATTTTTTTTTCATTGTTCAAAATTTCATTTAATGTTCGTGTGTGTTGATCAAGTACTAGACTAATACCAACGATTTGTTTTCGTAACTGACTAATACTGTTCATCAATTCGTTAAGAATCGATGATGGTAATGATGAAGATGATAATGAAAATGCAGCTGATTCATTTTCATTTGTAGTTGTTGATGAAATGTTAGTTGTACAAACACGTTTTAGTGTTTGTTTTCGATTTGTTGTTGTTGATGAACGCTTTTTTCGTGTAGATGTTGAAATATGATTAAGACCGATGACATGATTCATGTTGTTGACAGTTTTATTTAAATTCTGTTGTCCATCGATATTTTCTTGATTATCAGCATCATCTTTATCAAAATCATCATCGGAATCATTTACTTCATCGGACGATTGATCATCAAAACCACCTTCGAATACAAACAACAACATCGAGAAAAAAAACTATTATTTAAAATATTACGTGTTGCTGGCACTTCTTCTAACGGGCATGATGTTAGTGTTGTGTATGTCGGTTTATCAATCGAGTCTAAAAATAACAGAAACATTTCAATTTAGATCATTTAGAAACAATTGATGGCATACCATATGGACACAAATCATCTAACAGTTTATCGAAAAGATCTAAAAAAATATATCAAAACATTAAGCAAATGCGACCTTCTCGACCTTCAAAATCATAATGACAATTCTTTTCAATTCTCTTGAAAAGAGACAACTCGAAAATTATCTTTGAAATTTACCTGTTTCTTGTTGATTTCTTTTTGTCGGTTCCTTCTTTCGTGCATGCCACTCTTCGGTATCTGATTCTACTTCGGTATTCATTTGATAATCAGATAATTCCTCGGTTTTTTTGGCCAATATTTCCATTTCACTCTTAGTACCTTCAATATCAAAGATTAAGAGAACATACAACTGTTGAATAAGTTACCGCTTCGTCGTACACGTATTTTATGAAGTTTATCTTTTTCACGAATAAAACCTTCTTGCTTTTCATCAATGTCAATCAATCGTTTAGTGTACACAACACTGTACGTATTTGACTCGTCCAAATACGTGATAAGTGAGAATTCATTTTTTCGAGCAATTGATCCAACTTTGTATGGTTTTGCATATATATTCGTTTCCATCTACAAGAGAACAAAAGAAGTTTCTTTCGATGACAAAGTTCAAAAGCAGAAATGTTTAAACAAAGAGAACTCAATCGTGTTCATAATCGACACGCATTTCTGAAAGAAATAAACCATCGACACTCTCGACTTGAATACATTTAAAACGTATGGCATTGACAGATATGATGGTATATGAGTTACTAAGAGTTCGAATAGGAAATATTTCGTTCAATTTGTTTCGAAATCGTGCAGGAATAGAGAGAACATCCGATGCACTCTTGTTCGTGGATATGTATTGTCGAATGAAAACATAATAATCTTCCTTGACTTGGAAGAAAACGACTATTTGACCATATTGAACTGAATTATCAACAGCTTCGTATGATATAATGTAACTCATACACGAATATGGACGATCATATAAGATAGTATGGTAAGTACTAATCGAATTCTTATACCGTAAATATAAAGTCACATCGTTCGGATTTTGATTCGATAAATAAATATGATTCATGAATACATCACGATAATCATTGAAAATCCGATTGTAAATATCCATTCGATTAACACCAACAGATTTCATCGGTTGAAGTAATTGTCTGTTCAATGTTCTTTCGATATCAATCCAATCACCGATCTGAGTTGCTAAATTTCTTGTTCCATGTGCTTTTTTTTTCAAGTAACGTATAGAACTTTTGAAGCAAAATGCCGACGTAAAGCTTAACCCACCATGATGGATAACTTGTTGAGGTAGATGAAGGTGCGCATGCAATGAGAAAAGTTCAATTGATTCACCGTAGATCTGGTTTGCTGTTCGACAATAGTAATGAATTATTTCATCAGCTAGTTGAATTTCTTCCATTGAATTAGGACAATGTAGTAGCTTGATGAACATCGAATATAAAGAGAAATGCGACATCATAATTGGAGGCAAATGCCTCAACATCAAACCAACACCAATACACAAAACAAAAATTCGAAAATGTTTTGCTTTCCAATCGCCAGCTGAGTTCAATGGATAATTAAATCGAACGCTAACATTATGAGGAAATCGTAGAGAAAATAATTGTGAATTGATACGACTGATAGATTCATTGTTTAGAATTGGTAACCATCGATGAATTAATGTTGACATATGACCCAAGCAACATAAATGCATGTAATCAAGAATAATTTGTTTTGGGTATTCAAAGATACGAAGAAGAGGTGACAAACCTTTGACGCCATCGATACAACCACCTGTCTTTCTCTTCGACATACGATTTTCTACAAAACGAGCTGTAGCAACAAATTCTTCATGTGTTCGTAATTGATAGCTGTTCTTTGAATACGGATAAAAGACTTGTCGATTTCGACAAGCACCTAAAAAGACAAGATAAGCATAACGTTAGATCTAAACCGAAATAATTCGTTTAAAATTTATTGCATACCTTCAGTTGTGCAATAACTACAAGCATTATATCCGTTATAATTGATTGTTTTCCAAAATAGAGCTTTGGCCGGTAAATCCGAAACAAAAAATTGTGTTCGAACTGTTAGAACAAATTGTAAATCATTAATAATCAAAGTAAACGGGTTTGAAAGCTCAGTCAACTGTTCAATACAATCGTTTAAGAATAAATCTACATTAGGTTTAATCGAAGATAACCACAAACATAAAACGATAATGTTCGCTTGTTTTTCTCTAACATGCGGTGGAAGTTCGACTATGGATGCTAAACATGGCCATAATGCAGATTTCGTTGTTCGTACCATTGGAGCACCATCGGTATGAATGTTTAATGTAATTGAACAAGTTCGAACATTTTTTATTGTGTTGGAATCGATTGTTGAACTTGAAAGATTGTTGTATAACGAGCTTGACTTTATATCGAAAAGTGGGAAGTATTCCGGATTATTGAATAATAAAATGTTTCTGCCGACGATAGATTTTATCTGCTCTCGAATATCCATCGTGACAATTTCACTGACTTGTCCATTTCGTAAAGATAGATTCTTAAATTCACAAGTTGAATTGTCACAGTATTTCTTTCCAGAACGTATTCCGCATAATTGATAACAAAAATTGCAATAATATTTGGATATTGACGTCGATTTTGCACCTATTTTTTTGAGAACAGATTCATATGTCGTTGGTAATGTGTTTGGAAATGGCAAAAACGATTTGAAAGTTTTCAGGATTTGTTCGACGGCATTTTTTGGAATATCGAATTGTGTAGCAATTGAAAGTATTGATGTAACAGCTTTTTTAACGGAAATTGAAGAGTTTTCGTGCAGGAGTGGACTAGGATCAAATGTTGTGCTCGATGCAATTTCATTGTAACAATCATCGTCATCATCTGGCTTATACGGAATAGCATTTAAAGTCAAATGATGTCCTTCTTTAATTTTATCTTGTGAATCAAACATAGTATCGATTAAACGTTCATGTGTATTATCAGTAATGGTTATTGAATTTTTGTTAACCTCATCATCGTCTGACGATAATGATGAATATTCGGATTCAATATCACCTAAAATATTCAATGCATCGATTTTCTTTTGTAAACGTTTCTTCTTCTTCTTTTCGCCAGCATCGTCGATACGTGAAAGAAAAGATGGAAGCATCTAAGAGCAAATCTAGGACAAAAGAAGTAAATAATTTTTCTGTATCTTGTTTTAAATAAAAATCATCGACTAACGATAGTCACGAAGAAAATCGAATCCAAGAAAATCATTAATCCAAAAAGTCAATTCTAACAATCGGCTTCGTCCAGATGAATAACCAGGTAGATTATTGTAGGTTCGAGTAAAAAATGAGCTTAAATTTCTTTAATTCAATTAACAGACGAGATGAAAACCTAATAATGAGGTCTTATGAACTAACGAAGTAAGCAAACAATCAAAACGTTCGTCTCTGTTTTCATTAACCAACCAAATTTTAGCCTCCACTACCGACACCAATCTTAGCAAAAATTTTGCTTTTTTAGCAAAAGAAAGAGCATGGTCAACATGATGCTGGATATATTTGATATTTAAAATTATAATTCTACTCAAATATATTTATTTTTGGGAGAAAAAATGGTTATTAATATTTTCTTGTAATCTGATTAATCGCGATTTTTTCTGATTAATCGCGATTTTTTCTGATTAATCGCGATTTTTTCTGATTAATCGCGATTCTATCTAATTAATCGTGTGATTTTTTCCGATTTCGATGAAATCAGCTCTTATGCACATATATATGATTAAATCCGATTAATCGCTGATTTCTTGAGAAAAAAAATGATTTTTTCTGATTAATCACCGGTTTTTCCGATAATCACCAAAATCACCGCGATTTTCACGACATGGGGCAGTTATATGTAAGAATAGACTGGTTAAATTTTACTTATCAAAAATTTCTACATTATAAGTGTGCACTCATCTTTAATCCAATTCCTGTTTTCGAAATTAATTTTAAGAATAAAATCAAGACTATTGAAACAAAAATCACTTGCATTGATCAAAATGGATGACAATTCACGTATATAAAAAATGTATTGCCACCGAAAGAACAAATCATACAGATTATTAACTTTTTTTAATAAGAAAAGATGAATATATAATAATGTGAATTATATTCTTCAAATATTTAAGTAAGATGAGAATGAGGTAGAAAAAACGTTTACTGCGCCTATATACATATAATTATTTTTCAATCTTAAAATGAAAATCAACAAGAACCTATTGCATTATTATAAATAATTTTACATGCAAAAATATAATATTGGTTTACGAAAACAATAAGAAACATGTGCTTAAAAGAAAATGCTGTTCGTTCTATTATAAAAGATATTCGTAATGGCGTGATATTTTATTTGCTTTCACAAGAAGGATTGTTAGATAAGAACACATACTATTAAGCGGGATAAAAAAACTGACGAAGTGATTTTTGTTGCGCCCACTTACATCGCTTATCTATATCAAATATCTATATTATAATGTTCAGTGTGTGTCTGTCTGTGTGTCTGTCTGTACACTTTGTTTCATGAAATTAAAGATAACAAAAGATCAGAGAGGAGTGAGGATCGAGTTTTCTAGAACATACCAGTGTCCTAGAAACACGGAATTTCCATAGAATGTTCTAGAAGTTTCTAGAATATTATAGAACTTTCTAGAACAATTGGAAAAGAGAGTTGCTCAGTGGGAAAATGGAAAGTTAGATTGAGGNAGATTTACCTTATGGAANGTTCCAGATATGTTATTGTCCTTCTAGAATGTTCTAGAAAATTCTAGCATTTTCTCTGTCGACCAGGGTAAAAATATGAAGTCAAAAATGAATAAGTTTCGAATTTTCTACAAAATAGTAATACTATTGTTTGATTGAATATTCGAGAACTCTCCAGAATTTTATAGAACTTTCTAGAACAATTTCCAAAATCACGTTTTTGATTGAAAATAAGGAGTAACACCGACTTCTACTGAAATTTTAGGTTCTAGAATCTACTTTGTCATTTTAGAATGGAATATTCAAGAATCTTCTAGATCTTAATAGAATACTTCAAGATCATCTCAGCATCTTAAAAGTTATAAGTTGTGTCAGTGTCGTTTACAACTGTATCAAATCTTATAAAGGAACTATTGAATCGTTCAGGAATGTTCTAGAAGATTCTACAGTAATTTTTATAATTCTTCATTCGAGCGACTTAGCAGTGATTATAAGATTACAGAGCTTCAAAAGATATGCAACATTATATCGATTGTCAACTATCATGTTTCCGAAGACATTATACACATTTCATTAAATCGTAGTAAACATTTAGATGACTAAAAACAATCAACTTATACGTAACACACGTACAAATTCGCATGAATTGTGAAAATATCTATCTGTTTATCACTGTGTATATTAAAGTATTTGAAACTTCATCACATTTCGAAGGAAAAATACATTGAATACATATACGGTGATTTCATTTGGAATAAGCCTTAAAAATGAATCGAGGTTATAGATCGAAGAACGATAAAATATATACATGTATACATTCTATATATGTGTACGTGTAGGAGTGAAGTAAAAAAGAAAAAGAAAAGAAAAAATGATGTGTTGGATAATTCCTTATAAAATGTGATGATGAGAATATTCCATAATAAAAATTCTTTGCATTGTCCACTGAGTGATATAAATAGATCCATGGTATTGAGACTACAACATTTTCTCTATTCATAAATCAGTTTATAACGACCGATAAAATAGTAAACTCTACTATGAATTCTCAAGGTGAACCTTCAGCTTCATTATTACTTGGTAATAACAAAAACGTTGTAGGGGTGGATGCTTCAGCTGCTGATACATGCAATAAATATCCAGTTAAAACATCACACGACATGCCCAATATTACACTTAGACGCTCCGAAAGAATTCGAGAACGACTTATACGAGAACAAGGTGCAATCAATCGTTCGCAATACACACACCAAATTGACGAAAACGAAACAAAACAGCAAGGTCAAGAACGTCAAAAAGAAAAACGAAGAAGACAATCAAGAAGTGCTCTTCGACAACGAGAACGACGACGAGAAGAAAGTGAACAAGCCAAACATGAACGACAAGCAAAAGATGCTCTTCATAAACGAGACCAACGAAGAGAAGAAAGTGAGCAAGCCAAAGAAGAACGACAAGCAAAAGATGCTCTTCATAAACGAGACCAACGAAGAGAAGAAAGTGAACAAGCCAAACATGAACGACAAGCAAAAGATGCTCTTCATAAACGAGAACAACGCGGAGAAGAAAGTGAAGAAGCTAAAGACGAACGACAAACAAAAGATGCTCTTCATAAACGAGAACGACGACAACATGAAACTCAAGAAACAAGACAAGGCCGACAATCAAAAAATGCTATTCATCAACGTAATCGTCGTCATCAAAGTCCATCGGCTTATTGTATTGCATTACGAGATAAAGTAGCTCCAGAAAGTTATCTTGGTTATATGGATACCGTTTGTCACCACTGTGATAGCTTACACTTTTTGCGAGAATGTACGTCGAACAGAAAAGATGAATTTAAGAATTGTTGTCATTTCGGATCTGTTCAGTTACCTGATCTGCTGCCTTATCCAGAAGAAATGCGGAAGCTTTTAGAAGGTATTGATAGTCAATCAAAAATCTTTCGTGAACATATCAGAAATTATAATAGTGCCCTTGCATTTGCATCAATGGGAGCTCAAGTTGAATTACCAGAAGGTAGTGGTCCATATTGCTTTCGTATTCATGGTCAAATTTATCATCGAATCGGTTCACTTCATCCTGATGTTGGTCAGAAAGCCCAATTTGGGCAGCTTTANATTTTGGACTCATCATTAGCATTGAAAGAACGGATGGAAAATGCCGCCAATACAAATTGTGATGAAACTATAATGAAAAATCTTGGAGATATTCTAAGAAATGTGAGTCCATTTGCTGCTGCTTTTAAAATGATGCAAGAAGTCGAACAAGACGAAATGAATCGATTGAAACAAGGAAACCATAATCTGCCAGTACTTCGTATGATTTTTGATATCAATCGTGAAGTTCATCTTAACAAACGTTATAATCTTCCCGTAGAAAACGAAGTTGCTGCAATATTTGTGGGTGAAAATAGCGAAGTCCCGACATNCAGGCATATTGCTATTTATCCACGAAATCAAGGTTTACAAACAATTTCAATTTTGCATCCACATTGTGATCCAATGACATATCCTATTTTATTTCCTTGCGGTGATCAAGGGTGGTATCCGGAAATCGATAAAACTGATCAACCAAAAACAAGAACAAGAAAACGAAACCGGGTTTCGATGTTGCAATTTTATAGTTATCGATTAGCTGTTCGAAAAACATTTAGTGCAATCCACTATGGGTGCAAGCTTTTNCAACAATATATCGTTGATGCTTATGTTAAAACCGAACAGAATAGACTTGCTTTTCATCGACAAAATCAAAAGGTTCTCCGTGTTGAATTTTATCAAGGTCTGATGGATCATATTGCAAGTGATGCTGCAATTGGAGGTTTAAAACCTGGGCGTATTATTATACTTCCATCGACTTTCCAAGGTAGTCCTCGAGCAATGCAACAGAATTANCAGGATGCAANGGCTATTGTTCGAAAGTATGGAAAACCCGATATATTTCTGACCTTTACGTGTAACCCAGCCTGGAAAGAAATACAAGAGAATCTTTTTCCTGGTCAAACTCCTTCGGATAGACCTGATCTTATTACTCGAGTATTTAAATTAAAATTGAATGAACTCATCGATGATATTTTTAAAAAGCACATATTTGGACGAACAACAGCTCATGTTTTTGTTATTGAATTTCAAAAACGTGGTTTGCCGCATTGTCATTTGTTACTTATTCTGGCTAATGAAGATAAACCAAAAGATGAAAACCATATTGATCAAATTGTTAGTAGTGAAATACCAGATCGTGTTACATTCCCTGAATTATTCGATTGTGTAAAACGGCATATGATACATGGCCCATGTGGAGTACTAAATCAACATTCTCCTTGCATGCAAGATGGACAATGTTCGAAANAATTTCCAAAAGAATTTCAACTTGAGACTGTTGCAAACAGGGATGGTTATCCGCGATATCGACGACCAGATAATGGTTTAACTATAAATGTTAACAATTGGGAAATTGATAACAGATGGATAGTTCCATATAATCCGTATCTATTAACGAAATNCAATGCCCACATAAATGTGGAAATTTGCGCAAGTGTAAAAAGTATCAAGTATTTATTCAAATACATTTACAAAGGTCATGATTGTGCCCGTGTTACATTACAACAACCAATTCCAGAAGAAACAGGTGCTGTTCGAAACACATTAGAATGGGACGAAATAAAAGCTCATTTAGATGCACGATATGTAAGTGCACCAGAAGCAGCTTGGAGACTTTTCGAATTCCCTATGCATGATAAATCCCATGCTATTGTACGTTTAGCCGTACATTTACCACATCAACAGCCGGTGTATTTTGCAGAAGGAAATGAGCAACAGGCTTTGGAAGCAGCTTCTAGAAAGGATACAACACTTACTGCTTGGTTTGCACTAAATTCAAAGGATNCGAATGCTCGAAAATATCATTACCATGATATACCTGAGTATTATGTTTTCGAACGTAATGGAAGCTGGAAAAAGCGAATACAAGGTGATGCTGTTATTGGTAGAATGTACTCTGTTAGTCCAAGTGATATAGAACGATATTATCTTCGATTATTATTGATAAATGTTTCTGGTGCATGTAGTTTTGATGATTTAAAAACAGTCGATGGACAAATCTNTCAAACGTTTTTTGATGCTTGCAAAAAAAGAGGTCTATTACATGACGATGCAGAATATGAAAAATGTATGTTCGAAGCCGTTACGTTTCAAATGCCAAATCAATTACGAATACTCTTTTCCATAATTATTCTATTCTGCNACCCAACAAATCCATTACACTTGTGGAATTTATTTAAAACATATATGGCTGAAGATTTTACCCAGCGAATGAGTGCAGAAGCTGCAGAATCAATGACCTTTTTCGTAATCGATGAAAAGCTGCGAGAACAAGGTCGAAGTTGTATGGATTTTGGNATACCATCACCATCGTCTGCTGTTTTTACTCTTGAAACAAAACATATCGATAAAGAAGAAGAACTTCGAATTGGACGAAAGATGTATACAGATTTAAATGAAGATCAACGTCGAGCAGCTGATGAAATCCTAGCTATTTATCAAAATAAATCGATCAACAATGGCATTTCATGTTTTTTTATTGATGGTCCTGGAGGTACAGGAAAAACTTATTTATATAACACTCTATATCACTTATTGATGGGACAAGGAATTCGAGTTTCGGCAGTTGCATGGACTGGCATTGCAGCAAGTTTATTACCTGATGGACGAACCGTACATAGTCGTTTCAAACTTCCAGTACCACTTTTACCAATGTCAACATCAAGTATTCGACCGAATAGTAAAGAAGCTGACGAGATCAGAATGACTCANGTTATTATTTGGGACGAAGCACCAATGGCCCCATGCTATGCTCTCGATGCTGTTGATATTTTATTGAGAGATATAATGAATATAAATGAACCATTTGGAAGAAAAACCATAATACTCGGAGGTGATTTTAGACAAGTTTTACCAGTCATTCGATTTGCAAATAGATCCGATTTGATTGCAGCAAGTTTGAAAAGTTCTAATCTTTGGTCTCACTTCAAAATCATTCGATTGAATCAAAATATGAGAACAGGACCAGGCGAAGAAGAATTTTCTAAATGGCTCATGAAGCTTGGCAATGGAGAAATAGCATCAACTGAAAATGATGAAATTGAATTGCCAATATCCTGTATATTGGGAAATAATAGTAACTTGGTTGATGCCATTTTCGGTCAAAACATTTCNGTTGAAAATATTTCAAATCTATGTAATAGAATTATTCTTTGTCCCAAAAATGAACATTGTCTGTTAGTTAATGAAGAGGTGTTACAACGGTTACCAGGAACAGAGAAATTGTACACAAGTATTGACGATNTGGAATGTGACGAAGGTGATGAAATTAGCAACTATCCAACTGAATTTTTAAATAGTCTAACACCGTCAGGAATGCCTCCACACAAACTTAGATTAAAAATTGGTGCTATTGTTATGCTTCTTCGTAATCTTGATGTTCATCAAGGTTTATGCAATGGTGTTCGTTTAATTGTACGACGTCTATTTAGTCATACAATTGACTGTGAAATTGTAACTGGATCAAACAAACAAAACCGAGTTCTTATACCAAGAATTACTCTTACGCCTTCTGATACATTCTTACCGTTCAAATTGAGAAGACATCAATTTCCCGTTCGACTGTCATTCGCCATGANAATTAACAAATCTCAAGGACAAACATTCGATCGATTGGGACTTCTTCTACCACAACCAGTTTTCAGTCATGGACAATTATATGTTGCCTTTTCGAGAGTCCATTCTCTCGATTCAATTAAGGTGAAAATTATTACAAAAGAAAAAAATACAGACAAATGTAAAACCAAAAACATTGTTTTTAAAGAAATTTTGTAGAAACTGTTACTTTTCAATAAACTAAAAACTTTTCAAATGAATTATTTCCATGTTATTTAGAGAAATATTCTCATGCAAGATTGTAATTAATAAGCTTCTCATTCTAACGTAAAAGCTTGCTTCCTCCGAGTTAACACAATGTTGTGCAGTATGCACAGGTTCTCGCTAGTATATATATATATATATGTTCGATTTGTCTTGTGCGCCATCTATTGGTTCCAGATCTAGGACGCAAGTACAAGTATTTGCACTTGTACTTATCCTACCTCTGTCTCTAGCTCCCTGGGCACCATTTTTCGAAAGTATCCATATATCTATCTTAATGCTCAGAAATGACTGAACAAGAAAATTTTTCAATCATTAGTCCAATTAATAGAATAATTTCTTATAAGTGAATGAAAACTGAAAACCCTACGAAAAAACGAATTCAGTGTTTTTAAATTTGCAAAATTGACGGTTGAAACTTGAGTTCAACTTCCAAGTCTGGCATGTATAAAATAGAACACCTACGTCTACAACATCGAAAGAAAAACTGTGGAAAAAGCTAAGATGTGATCATGGACAGTTATCAACATTATTCATCTTATCTGTCCTCATGTTATACCAAATTGAAATATTAACTTAAGTTATCTATTCTAATGTTAACACCAAACTTTA
>JGI26532J50257_10001018_pt1 | contig 13548 bp, 20 predicted proteins | sample ThiBiot_500_plan_FD_50257 | JGI IMG/M metagenome (IMG submission 50257) | reverse complement strand
AGNTTACCAAGCAATGGTCCTGCAAGATCCAATCGCTTGTTACCAAAATGATCTCGATCATCCATTGGTCGTCGATCTAATGCTGTTAACAATAGACTATAGTAATAACGAATATCAAGTTAGTTGATACAGGAGTTGTAAGTATAAGAAGAGTTGAGAGTAGAAGAGTAAAAGTACCGATGAATCATATAACCAAAGAAATAACCCTTGCGAGTCTCACATGACTCTCCAACACCAACGTGTGGTAGCATCTCCTTTTGTAGAATCTCTTCTCGAGCATACTTGATACGCGCTTCCTTGAGTACACCGACTACGTTACCACGGTTGGCAATGTAATCGAGTGCCGCTTCTTGCGTCTTGATGGAGAGCGCTTCCTCGAGTGACGGACGCAGTAGCTCCATCATGGGCTTGTCTTCAAAGTTGTAGCAAATGTGCTCGAGGATCTCACGATCGGCCACGAAGCCAAGTGCACGGAATACCAATACAATAGGTACTCCCGTACGAATGTATGGTAGTTGTGCGTGAATCGGTGCTCCCGATGCATTCTAGTTTTCAATTTTCTATTAGTTGAGAGAGAGGGAGATTGAAATAGAGATAGGGAGTAGAGGAGAGTAGATAAATACCTTGCCAGTCTTGGTCAACATTTGCACATACATGGTACTCGTAGGACGATAACCACTCGATGTGCACGAGCGAATCTCGGCCACGTAGCTGTACTTGGATGGTGGTGGCTTCTTGAACACATAGACGTGGTTGTAGCTCATCTTCTCTTGCGCAATCAACACCTTCTCCGAGCCGTTGATGATAAAGTAGCCTCCTACTCTCTGAGTTAGTAAAAGACTGTGATTGAAGAACACCAAAGAGAGAGAGCACAAGAGAGAGAGAGAGATAGAGAGAGTTTTGACGCACCCTCATCGTAGGGACACTCTTTGAGAAGTGGCAACTCACGCAACGATACGTCCGAGAGTTGACAGTATTGTGAGCGCAACATGATGGGCACCTTGCCGATACCGACCTTGGGCAGCTTGCGCTCCTCCTCGTTGGTTTGCACGATCGACATGTCGACGTAGATGCGAGCTTGGTAGGTGAGATTGCGCAGACGAGCTTCGTTTGGAATCAATCCACGAGGAGCTCCTTGTGTGCCATCGATCTCGTTGACGTTGGGCTTACTGAGAAAGATCTGACCGAATCCGATCGTCATGGTTGGTCGCTAGATGTGTGGTTGATCCAGTTGTTGGTTGTTTGGTTGGTTGTTAGAGATGGAACAGACTAGACGCATCGCGTTGGTGTAAAGGCATACCTCTTCTTCGTCGACATCCATTCGATGCTATTACAAGAGTGATCAAGTATTGATGGAGGAATGGATCGAGTTAGATTACGCACGAGTGAGATCAGTTTCGTACGCCGAGAGAAGACGATAACTTGGTGGCAGTGGCGCTGATCAAAGAGATACGTACATCTCGCGTGTCCAACTTGAGCTCTATATTATCATATCGTCGTCGTGTGGTAAGTATACCAGCCATATGGCAAGCCCACCCGTCGTAGAACGATCACGTACCAATGGGAGGCGCTTGATCGACGATCTCCTGCATGGTGTTCTCGATGAACTCGTCGAACGAAGCCAGCTGCTGGCGCACGAGACCCTTCTCCTTGAAGTACGACGTGATGACGACCCACGAGTCGTCCTGCGTGATCTCTTGGTCATCCTCGTCGCGGTCGTTGTCTATTTAGCACCAAGAAGGAGGTTAATGTGTGTGGGAGGTCAGTTAGATCATGTATGAGTGAGTTGGGAGTGAGATTGTTGGGATCGAGGGAGCGATGGAGCGAGTGATGGAGCGAGCGATGTGTGTAGTGTGAGCGACGTACAGTCCTGTGTGTGGGCCGAGCCCATGTAGAGCGCCATCTTGACTCGGAACGATTGGCAGACAACACAACACAACACAACGAACAGACGCTCTTCTCACCCTCGAGATGACGACGACCACTACCACAAGGTCGAAGGTCGAGGGTCGAGGGTTTGTGTGAGTGAGCGTATGCGAGGTTGGTTGTGTTTGTGTCGCTGCTGCTGCGCGATCAACGAGGCAACCAAGCAAAGAACGCGATCTCTTACCGAAACTGCGAATAAGTACTCGGCGAGGGAACGCTTTCTCCGGTGTATCGCGAAAGAGCGAAAGCGAAAATCACGTTGGAACGATTCATCGGTGTTTCGCGAAAGAGCGATGATCTCGTCCTGTTCTTTGCTGCGTATCTGCGGTTGGTGGCTTCGTTGTTGGCTTCGTTGTTGCTTGGTTGCTGGCGTGGCGTCGTGGTCCGTGCGCGTGGCTCTGTGTGTCTGTGTGTGGCTGTGGCTCCCTCCTCTATCCACCTGTACTCCAAGCGATTCTGATAGTGAGTGGTATCAGAATCACCCTCTTACCTATCGATCTCTTGCTACGGGTTTTTTGTTCCTCTTTGGTTTTGGTTGCGTGGTTTGAGTCATGTCGAGCGACGATGATGATGGAAGCGATGGCGATGTGCTCGAGTTCGGTAGCGATGTTGCAGTGGGGGACATGGTCGATATAGATGACGGTGATGATGACGATGATGAGATCGATGACGACGACTCTGTTGTGGCGTTCGGAGACGATGACGACGATATCGCTGTCGGAGATGGCGGCGACGACGACGATGATGATGATGACGACGACGATGACGGCGATGACGACTCCGTTGTAGTATTCGGAGAGGATGGTGATGGCGAAGATGACGATGACGGGTCAGAGCCATTCGAGATGCCGATGGCTTCTCGAATGCAACTGTACTTGCAAGATCTCATCGATATCATCATGTACCCGACGGCCCACTCCAAGACGCTTTGCTTGGCGATGGACAGGTTTGCTCTCGATCAATCAATCAAACCACACGCCAATGGTTGATACTGATAATGGTGGATTGAGTAGATTCTCAGCAATCATCGAACATGCTTCGAATATGTATCAACCGCAACTTGAAGCTGGCACTCGACCAGTCAACAGTATGTGTGCATCAGAGCTCGTGTATCGTGACCACCGATCAGCAGCTTTCTCACAATGACGTTGCTTGGTTGCGTGCTCGCTATGATGATAGATGCGGCAGTCATGTACCGCAAGGCCTTGATCTCTGACGAAGAGGTGCTACTTGTACGTACCTGCTATTCCAACAACCAAGGTTCGTATGTTGCGTGTGTACTGATTGCGCGCTCTTGCTGCAGCTACTTCAATCCTTGGCGAATGGTAGCGCACATCTGAGACTCTCAGCAATGAGATTGCTCGCGGCTGGAGATTGCGGCTACCACTTGCATGACGTGACGGAAGTCGATATGCGAGGAGACTTTCTCTCGCTTCTCGAGGAGTCGGTGTTCTGCTCGCACCGTGTCGTCGACGGCGTGATGCACATTCAGCTCGAGGCAGTGTACGCCACCATGGTGTTGGCAAGTTGGATCGAGACCGATATTGGTCCTTTGATCGCAATGCTTCAGGCCCACGAGCACCTGCCTCGACTCTTTGAACTCATTCGACTTCTTGGTATGATGGTGCCATTTCTTGCGCGCTTGCTGCTTCGTGGATACTGTTCTTACATGACGCACTGCACGGTTCACTTGTACAGCGAGAGATCCTCTTGAAGTTCGCTTCGTGTCACCTTTCGACCCACCTGCTGTACCTGCTGGAGCACAAGCTGCTGCTCCCGCTGGGGAAGCTGGTGATGCACCTGCTGCGCCCGCAGGTGAGGAAGGAACCGCTGCACCTGCTGCTCCCGCTGCAGTACCGTGGTGGGCCGAACCTGCTGCTCCCGCTGCCAACAACGCAGGTGGCCACCACGGTCACAATGATGATGAAGACGACGAAGGTGGTTCTGCTGGCTTGAGTACTGAGCCCACGGTGGTTCTCGACGAACATGGAAACGAGACGTTTGATCAGAGCGTTCTCCCTCCGTTCCCTGACACCCCCGCGCCCCCGCTCAAACACTCGGTTCAAGCCATTCGATATGCGTACCTGAGGGCGTTGTTACGTCTATGGTCTAATGCTGCTGCTGTATGTTGTTGCATGCTCGCTCGCTCTCACTCACGTACACAAAACTGTCGTAGAATTAGTACTGATTGATTGGTTGATTGATGTGTTTAGGAACAAACAAACGAGATGTTGGCTCAAATGATGGCCAATGACAATGAGATCATTCGAGTGGTTCGTGACATTCTCTCTGCTCATCGAAAGCACACATTACGACCACGATACTCTAGTACTACTAGCACCACCACGACGAGTAGTACGACGACCACCAGCACAAGTACTAGTACCACTACTACTACCTCCTCAAGTAGCACAAGCTCGAGTTCATCCTCGTCAGAACCTACGACTGTTCAACCCTATGGCACCCTTGCTCAATGGGGTACCGACTTTGTTGGTGAGGTTCTGGCCACTCTCGAACAGCTCCATGTCTACTATCAGGTTGCTGCAGCGTGGATCTCTCTGGGCGGTATCGAGTTACTGCTCTCGATGCTCGATCTCGACGCACCGAGCGACCGACAACCAGCGTACCTTGCGTGCTTTGGTGACATTGGCTACTGCATCGTATCCATGTTCGGCGAGGTCGACTCTCGAAACTCGGAGCTGATCGTGCAACTACCGCGAGACGTCATTGCACGCATCATTGCTGGCGGCATGAAGCTACTCCGAAGCAGCAACCGCACGGCGCAAGGCGCTGCTCCACGTTTGTTTGCACTCATGTTTTCGAGTCCACTCGTTGTGGCCGAGTTTGACAACCAGCGTGGTCTACTGGCTCTCATCAAGCTCCTCCACACGATCTTCCTTCCCGAATCAAACGCCGAGCAAACCGACATTTTCGAGACGCGAGGCACTGCCAACAATGTCTTGTTCGCTCTCAGGACCTACTATCGTATGCACTACATTTTATTGCATCGATCTCAAGCTACTTTGACTGCTGCACCACCTCCTTCGTCGTCATCATCGTCGTCATTTGCTCGTATTCGATTGCTATCCGACTCTAGTACAAGCACTGGCACTCCAACCTCTACCTTGTCAACATCTGCAACATCTTCAACATCATCGTCATCATCTTCCTCAACGTCTTCTTCGGGTTTACCTGTAACACCCAAGAAGCAGATCATTCAACAACCGACGTTGACACACTCGCCTGGAGCGAGTTGGACTTGGGCAATGCCTCGTCGCACCAAGATTGCCATCGACAAGACTTATACCGAACTCATCGAGGAGCAACAAGCCAAGCGCGGTGCACCTGATGCAAGTCAGAAGGCCGTCGAGCTTGCTCGTCGTCGTCGTATGGATGCCATGGCGCACGAGTTCATCAACATGGGAGGAGTCGAGTTGCTCTTTCACATTATTGGTGTCTCGGGTGCTTTGGGTCCTGTTGCCACCGACTTGGCTGCTTCCACCGAGAGCTCGAGCGTTGCTCCCTTGATGGGCAATGGCGTTGGCATCTTTGGAGGTATCTTTAGCAACATTACGCAACCCAATGGTGCTCCTGCTGCCACTCCGGCTGCCGCTCCGGCTCCGGCTCCTACCGCGACTGGCCCCACTGCTGCGCAACACGAACCGCACATGGATACCGGCTGGCTCCGGTCTCCTGAGAGTGCTCGCTATGCTCTCGGTGTGTTGGGCGTGCTCTCGTACTCGCTCGTTGCCGTCTCTGCCATTTTGAACTCCAAGGTCTCGCTCATTGCTCCGACTCGACCCATTCCACCGCCGTCTCCCGCTCCGCCGCCTCCATCACCTGGCGTACCTCTCACGCCATTGATTGAGCCGCCGTCGTCGCCCGATCCTCATGCCATGCCCGTGACGGCCGTGACGTCGACCGGTGTTCCGTGGCTTCGTAGCGGAAAGGGTGCGGCCATCGTGTTTCTGCTTGCAGCCGCGGCCTCGCACGTGTCGACGGTCGTTCTATCGGCGCTCGAGGTGCTGTGCCAGTTCTTGACGCCATCGGCATCACCGTCGCCCACACAGCAGTCACTCGACGCTGCGATTCGCAAGCAAGCGCGCATGATTGTACGCAGCAACTCGGGTCTTCGCGTACTTTTGGCGCTGTTGCGATGTGTACAACCGGTCACGAGTGCCGACGAGATTCGTGCCAAGGCATGCCATGCATTGTTGGGTCTTGTCGAGGATGCTCATGTCAAGCAGATTCTCGATCGATTGCATGTTAGTACGATTCTCGCCGAGCTTGCTCGTGATCCTGTACATCCTTCGGGAGCACACTTTCATGAGCAATTCCGTTCCTCTGCTGTACAACTCATGGCCAAGTATGTTGTAACCCTCCTCGTGGAGTGAACTTGACTTTAGTCGATGACTAATTTGAGTGAGGTTTATAGAGTATCTGGTGGTGTTGCTACTGCGGCTCTTGCGAATGAGATTTCGGATCATGCTCAACGAAAGATCGAGAAGGCTACGATTGCTGATCAGACGCACATTTCGTACAACTCGCGCGAGTTGCTTCAATTGATGCATCGACACTTGCTCAATGCTGGCATGGCTCGTTCGGCTGCTGTGCTTGCCGAAGAGGCTGGCATTTCTCCGTTGCCCTCGTCTGATATCGCACCGTCAATGTCGTCGTCGTCTTCATCAACGACATCGACGACGACGACGACGACTGGTACCGCGGTTGCTCCAGAGGAAAGCACCTCTCTCGAAGGCATTGTGTTGCAGTACTTGCGTGATCAACATCACGCGTGTGCTCATCCGATTCAAGTGCTACCACCATTGTCGCTCTTTGAGCCGCACAAATGCCCGGCACCACAACTCACTCGATGGACCAAGACACCAACCAACATTGTGTCACGTCTCACACTATCGTCATTTGACCACTATGCACCAAGTGGCTTTGCTCGAGGCCGTCGTACTTGTTCTGCCAATTATCGATTCTTGTACTCTCGATTGGAACCTATTGATTATATGTGTGAATCTGGTATGTGAAGATATATTGAAATGCTGCAACTTGCAAGTCTTTTCAGTGACCTCTAACTCTTGATGATATAGATTCATATCGATGTGCTTCTATGCTTAGTAACTCATTACTCGTGGGTACCAAGGATGGATACATTGCCGAGTATACGTTGGGTGACTTTTCACAACTGGGCATGTCGGAGGTGAATATGGCGATGGATAGTATGCGAGTTTCGAATGGTCTCGAGAACTTGCTACTGCTTGGTGACTCGAGCTCCTTCAAATCCAAGCTCTGGCGTATCACTACGTCTGACACTCCGCCGTTGGCTGCTCCGCAATCGAGTCGTCGTGGATTTGCGTTTGAACCACTGCTCGAGCTCGCTGGTGCCTCGCCCGAGTTCAATCGCTCCAACGACTTGGTGGCGACCGTGGCGGCCAAGAACGCCTTCATCTACTCGTCGGACACTGGCACACAACTGCGACGTCTCGAAGCCAACAAGAGCTCCGAGGATACGGGCAACGCATGGGTGCAACGCAACGACAATGCGAGCTTCTCGCCCGACGAACACCTCGTGCTCTACGACTGCTGCTTGTGGGATCTTCGTTCTGGTCGTCAAGTTCATCGATTCGATCGTCTCTCCAAGCATTCTCGTGGTGTCTTTGTGCCTACTGGTCTGGAGCTTATCATCAACAGTGAAGTATGGGATATGCGTACTCTCAAGTTACTTTATTCTGTTCCTTTATTGAATCAGGTACATTTATCTTAATCTCTTACACTTGTACTTGTACGAGCTCGTTCTCTCTCTGTAATATACACTAACGTGAGAGTTTGGTTTGTTGTCTAGGCTAAATTGTCATTCAATTACAATGGTCGGATTATGTTTGCCATGTCGATGGAGAGTCGACCGCATGTATACTTTCCACCATTGTGGTATTCGTCGATTACTACGGTCGATACGTCTGATATGTCGATCATCAACACGTTCTCGTGCGAAGAGGGCCTGTACGACATGGCGTGCAGTCGCGACAATGACCAGTTCTTGGTGACGGTCGAAGGTCGCTCTCGCGCCTGGCGCGTTCACGAGGTTGGCCAGCGAACGATCCATCCACTCGACAAGGAGCATGCTCGTGTCATGGAGTATCGTGCTCCACCAGTCTTTTCACCAACCTCTGACGAGAACGAAGATAGTATGGATAGTGGTCTTTCGTTTGACTCGGTAGATTCATCAATCTTTTATGAGTTGGATGGTAATCATGTACTCCATCATCATCACCATCATCATCACCACCATGATCATGATGAAGATGATGATGAGGATGATGATGGCGATGAAGACGATGATGATGGAGGAGATCATTGGTAGGATGAATGAAATACCAATATAACGATTGAGTCATCAGTGAGTGATTGAATGATTGATTTGATTGATTTCTGTACAAGAGGTAGATACATAAGAGATTGGTACAACTCGTGAATTTGATCTATCATTTAAGTTTGGCAGTATCAGTTTGTGTTACACGATCATGCCAGAAGGCACCAAGCCAATTTGCGACTGCAACGAGTGCTAGTACAGCAAAGGCATAGCCCCAACCGAGTGCTTGGGCCAACGGTCCGAATCCGACACCCGATGCTGTCGACACGAGCGTTGCAATGCCGTCTAGCAGTGCTCCAACCGTTGCTGCTGTCTTTTTACCGGCGAAGCGCACTGGTATCAGCGCGGTCGTGAGCGAGTACGGGCCGTAGAGTGTGAAGCCCGCAGCGAACACGAGCGTGAATAGCGAGTACGATAGTGCCGCCGGGAGAACGAGTTGGTTCTGGACCGAGACGATGATGTAGGCCATGCCGAGTAGGATCGCTACGCCGAGTGCTAGAATCGTCAGCACTGCCTTCATGGCGAGATTCATCGAGTAGTGGTCGGTTACGAGACCGAGAAAGAGTGCTGATAAGGCTCCTCCTACCGCGAATGCCTGTGGAGGTGGAGGAGTGAGTGTGGTGCCATTGAGATGGTCTCATGAGTGAGAGCGACTCGTACCATGCTTGTATAACCAGCAAGGGCGCTCGAGATGCCGAGACTGCTTTGTAGTACGTTGGGCGTCCAATCGAGGAACACTTGGTCGATGAGATTGTTGAACGAGCACCATACGAGCGCGCTCCAGAAGAAGCCCGAGTGACTGAGCTGCACCAGTACCGAGCTCAATGGCGGTTGCTCGTTATCCTCGGTGCTGAGTCGACGCTGTGGCTGAAGCTCATCGGCTGGGGTATTTGGCTTCGATTCGGATGTCGTGCGGGTCGGTGTGGCCCAGCTCTCGAGGTCTGGATGACTGGATCTCGCGCGTCGAGGAGTGCCACCGACGACTGCACTCGGTAGCAATGGCGTGACCTCGGTCGAGCCGGTCGTACGTGCCGGTGTCGGTGGTAGGTAGAGAATCAACTCGGGCGGCTCGGTACGTAGGAAGAAGTAGATGGCGAGTGCTACTCCGAATGTTGTAGCAGCACTTGCTTGAAAGACCTATCATACATGATCCAGTTAGTTAGAGTAGGTAGAGGAGCGAGAGAGTGAGATTGAATAGATAATATGGCCAATGAGGAGATTGCGATATGGTAGTACCTCTCGCCAATCCAATCCTAATGCAAGCAAACTCGATAGATATGCACGACTCACAGCATCGCCGAGATAGAAGGCTTGCGAGAGTACTGCCATTGCAGTTCCAATGTTGTCGTCGGCGAACCAGAAGGCAACCACACGAACGGCAGATGGCCACACCCAACACATGGCGATTCTCGTGATGGCCCAGATGGTTGTTAGGTACCATTGATGTGAGCCGTATGACGAGAGAGTTTGTAGGATGGCCGTCAAGGTCAATGAGAACACCAACATGGGCTTGGCACCCACGTAGTCCACAACCTGTGGTGCGGTAGAGAGATATATCAGCTTGTGTTGTCCATTGTGTTGTACAGTTGCATTGTTGGATAGTTGTAGTCCTCATGCTTCAGTATCAGCATGTTGACTTGCTTAAATGATATAGGTTTCTTCGTAAATAATCAATGTGAAGATATGAATCAAATCAAGTGGGATCTCAGATCAATCGAGATGCATTCCCAATCAGTTTGTAATGATAGATAACTGATGATGATTGATGATGATATCGAGCAAGTTGTATGATACAAAGAGCTCGCTCCTCTCGAGCCATTCAATCGATGGAGCGATGAACCAATCAACACGCGCATACACATTGATGCTTGAAGACGGTGATATCGCGTACCATGCCCGATGTAAGCTTCGGTATCACTCGCGCAAAGGCTCCAACTGCAAGAATCACGCCGATATCCGTGGCCGTGAACGACAACTAAACTCGACACCACGTACATCGAATCAATCGACCATCGAGTCATATATAGATACATACCAAAGGCGTCGGCGTACCTCTTTCATGATCATGGGCGTCGAGACTGAGAGCGCGGCCATGCACAACGACACGGCCGAGTAGCTCAGTATCAACAACGAGAGCGTGATGCCTTGGCGCACGACCAACGACGACCCCACGCCCCAACCAGGTCCACAGCACTCCCATGTGTATTGCTCGAAGATGCCCATGTGTGATTGTATCAGGCTCAGACCACAGACAATACGCGCACGAGCACACGAAACCAGCAGATGCGCAGCACGAGAATGGAGAGATGATGATGAAAGCCGCTTCTGTTCTTATCTGTCTCACCCTTCCCGACATTCCAAGTAACGGCTGCCTCGCACGCCACCCAGCCTCGTTGCTGTGATGTAGCACCCAATGGTGATGATGGATACAGTACTGTACGACATGATGCAGTTGCGGTTCTCGATCTGCAAGGGAGACAACGAAGGCCTGTGTAGCTTACGCGAACCCAGAGTAGGGAGGAATGGGATTGGAAGCTGGCTCCTGCGACCGCCTTCGCTTGTGCAATGCTGTCCGTAGAAGCAGAAAGACCGCGTAGATTCCCCAAGGAACTGCGGCCAACGTGATAGAGCGCACCCTGTGGTACGAGCGCACCCAAGGCACGAAGACATTTGAGATGGAGAGTTCTCTCCTTGTCCAGAACCCCTGCTTCCTCCACTCTCGCTTCCGGTCACGCCAACAATGGCACTTGCAGCGGCCACAACTGCCGTAGATCGCGCCCGAGATGTCTTCAATGGGCTTGGTGGTCCAAATACTGTGGCTGAAGCCGCAGCGTCTCTTCAGGCGGCTGAGGTGGCCTGGGCGGTAGTTACAGCGAGTGATCTACCAACTGATGCCGCCCTCTATCCGCTCGCCTCTCAGGCTTTATCCAGCGCTCAAGCGGTTGTAACATTGGCGAACGCTCCCGCCCTTCCTCCTGGTACCCCGAATCCTGTCCGTCGTGCTGCTGGTACAGCATTGCATGATGCTCGGACCCTGCGCGACTCGCTTGGGCACCCACCTGCTTGTGGGAACTGCTGCTGGCCATGGCCATGCTGTCATTGGTACGTGTCTCTGCACCGTGGCACTCGCTAATCTGGTGTCCTGCAGTCCCAGCACGGATGCGACCACAAAGCAGTCCGAAGAGCGCTGGACCTCCTTCGCAAAAGCGGCTGCGACTGCTTCGGGCGTCGTGATTGGGTTTGATGCTCTTGTCCTGACCATGGTGTGCTCCGTGGCCCGCTACATTCTCTGGGCGGCCATCGTCTCCATCTCAGCGGCGATGATTGCGTTGGCATCGGGAATCGCAATGCTCAAGTGCTGCAGGCTATCGCAACAGTGGCGAGAACGGGCTCAAGTATTACTGCTGCTTTGGCACTGTGAAGCTCAGCACGACACTACTGTTCTTTCTTGGTGGCTGTTTCACGTCAGTTTGGGGCTGTTTTATGTTGCGTTCTTTTGCGAGGTTCCCCTTCTTGCCAACTAGGAGCTTGTTCCCGTTCCCAGCGCAAACAAACCAAATTGTATCGAGTTTCACGGTGGTGCTCCTCAAGGAAGGCAATGGTAAGCTTTGGAGGACGATAGTGCTTCCAGGCGCAGCGAGGGCCTTAAGCGGCGTTCCGGTCTATAATTCCAGGTGAGAGCTTAGTTAGTGTTAAGCTCTCCATTGGTTGATCATCATTGCAATGGTAGGCTTATCTGCGTTTCGTGAGCTCGCCATTACGCTTCCAGTCCTTCCGGCCGCTCTTGTAGCCCTTCCGGCCGCTGCTCTGCCTGCGCAAATCGTTGCCTCTTCTGCTCTATGGCCCCTTTGATCGTAATCCGAGCTAATGGAATTTTATCGAGTTGATCTGACGAAGAACTTGGCGGTGGGAGCTCGTCGATCGCTGTTTTCTCAGGCTGAGCACTGTGAAAACCACCGACACAACAAGAAACTCCTCAGATGCTCGAGAATAAAATCCCCAAACTCCCAAATCTCGCTGATAGGATTGCTTGACTGGTAATATCGAGGGGGATCGAGGTTGTGGAGTCGTTAGCGCCACTGGGAGAATTATCGAGACGGCACAGCGTACCTGCTCTTCAGCCTTTTCTCTCATTTGACATTCTCTCGGCCACCAACCTCCCACGCTCGATCAAATATTCCCCAGTTCTATTAGTTATCCAGTAGAATATTAGGCCATGCTGTATGGTCGATTCAATCGACGGGGACGCGACGGGACCGCGATTTCTCTCTGCCATACTGCTCCTGAGGAATGCGAATGTCTAACAAATTTTGCTATCGATTTGTAGTGCATCTCGGTAGTAAACTCAACTGTCCAACAAACCTTGCTACCAGTTTGTAGTGGATTTTGGCAGCAAGGTACCAAACCGTCAGCGCCATCGCCCTCGACGAAAGATTGGCCACTGGAGGCTCTCGTAGAGCAGAGGAGCTGCTTGAGCAGGTGCGCGTGCAGGAGGACAGCTACTTGCGCGCTGCAGTCAAGCGGGAGATCGCCAAGTGCCTCCACCGCGACTCGATCTCACTCAGGTTCAAGTTCACGATGGAAGGCATCGCGCTGCTCTTGCTCCCACAACGAGGGTCCGACATCTTCCCCGTGCAGTTTGACGAATGCCTCGATCCTGCGAGCCTCGAGCCGTACTTTGGGACGCTGTGGTATAGGCGGGACTTTGACGTGCATGATCCAAGCATTTGCCCTGATACCTGTCGGTGTGTTCGCCACTGTCTGTCAGTCGTGCAGAAAAGTGCGATTGTCGATCCGTGAGCGAAATGGCGCGCGTGGGCTGAAGCTGTCTGGAACGATAGCGCACAAGCGTATGAGGGACTTGTGATCGAACACCCATCGATTGTTATCTTGTGATAAGTAGTGGTGCAAGCTATTGCCTTCAATCAATGAATCAGAATCAAACTGACAAGCAACACTCGGGGATGAACAAGAGCAGGATCCCGACTGTGACACTCGATACACATCGAAGGCCGATGTTTACAGTCTCGGAGTGACGATGCTCGAGATGGCGACAGGAGAGGCGGCGGATATCGATCGACGAAGCAGCCATCTGGTGTCGGCCACTCGATCGTTCGGAGGTCGAGGCGAAGACTCGAGCGGGAGTCTCTCTCGGTCGTTGACATCGTTGATCAGGCGATGTGTGTCGGAGGAGGCCGATCAACGACCGAGCTCTCAAGAGGCTCTCGCGGAGCTTGAGAGGA
>JGI26532J50257_10001009_pt1 | contig 13623 bp, 18 predicted proteins | sample ThiBiot_500_plan_FD_50257 | JGI IMG/M metagenome (IMG submission 50257) | reverse complement strand
CTCCTCCTCCTCCTGCTTCTTCATCTTCGAATTTATCTCTCAATGATGCTGGTTTACAATTATTAAATCTTCTTCAACAACAAACGAAAAAAGACTCACCTAATGAAACCTCACAAAATATTATCGATCGATTAAACGAAGCTATTCGTCGAGCTTCATGTCCACCACGAACAACAAATGCCGATCATCGTATTGCTGTTCAAGCTTGAATTCAAAATGTCAAATATCTCTTACTTAACTCAATCTTTGTCTTAAATTCGTTACATGTTAAATATTCGAAATCGAATTGCAATAGCATGTATATCTTCTACAATTTAATCTATTTTTTTTCTCGGTCTATTGTAATTGTTTGTAAATAATTAGACAATCGAATAATTAGCTAGCCATAGTATTTGTATTCTCTCTGTATAATTAAACGTGATGAGTGGATAAAAATTTTCTCGACATACGCTTTCAGAGTAATGATTAGTGTTTTCTTTCTTTTCTTTTCTCGCTTTGTTTGCTTCTGAAGTTTGTATGTTGTAAAACATAGGAAAAACAAATAATAATGAAACAAATAAAATATTCAATAGATAGTAGAATATCAATAATCAAAACAGATCTATTGCTTTCTTTNTTTCTTGTTTTAAAATTAAGATATGCTTTTTGGTTTTAACGGACAACAAAGATTGTAAAAAGCATCTTTCGTCCAGAAGGACCAAGGCTTCCATCCGACCCAACCCTAGAAAAACAACGAATGAGTCAAGATATTCGAAAATATATTTCGAAAAATGTACTTTATCTTGAATAGTTTTGATATCATCGACGCCTGTATAATGCGGATCGAGAACGAGTAACATTGAATCGCCTGTTGACTCATTGAAATCTACGCCGAGAATTGTATGAGCTAGTACACCGCCACCGATCATAATTGGTGTGCCTTCTTTGTTAAAATGATTGATAATTTCACGAACACGTTCGTTCATTTCATCGCCACGTTCAACACGAATGATTTTACTGTCAACATTGAGATAATTTTGTAGAACAAATGAAACTTCCATACTGCCAATCCATTGTCGAGAATTGAGAAATTTCTTTGGTTTATCTTCGATATCAATTAAAGTCTAAAATGAAATCGATTTATTCAACAACAACAAAACAAAACAGAAGTTCGCGAGACTTGTTGAATTTGTTGATGTGTTGGAACTGGCTTTGTTGTATAGCCTTGCAAGATAAACCATGAACAAAGTGTCTGTAATGATCGATACGCACATCCCCACATATTATCATCGAAATTATCTTGCATGTAATGATAATACGCATAATGACCGTCAACTAACGTCTGTTTGCCATCTTTGACTAGAACAAACACAAAAATTTGTTGTTTGTTTACAAATTTTAATTGAATGAATACCTTTGGATGGTAGATTTCTATGTACGTCAAAAAGTCGTCCACCATTTGTTAGACTGGCTAATTGTCCCTGTCCGAAATCGAACGATAGCAATGGTTGATCAGCTGTCAATTGCGAATATTTAACTTGTAATTCATCTCGAACTGAATATAATAAATAAAACAAGAACAATTCAAATCAAGTCATTTACCTTTCTGTTGTTCACCATCTAAGATTGTAGCAATTCGATTAATTGATTTGATGTAATAATGATGGAATGTCTTGCTGGTTTTATTCTAAAGATAAAACGAAGTTTTTCATTAGAAACTCTTTAGGTGGTCGAATGAATTCTTTCGTTTTGAAATTATTATTTGTTTGAGTGAGTTATTCAAACAAAATATGGCTCATATACAACCAAATGTAAGTAATCGAATTAATCCAGTGCCTGTATCTGTAATAACACAAGCGGCTGTACCACAACCTATTTATGATGAAGTCGCATTATGNGCCGATCCGAACTGTCCGGTTTGTCGAGCACAACGACGTGACAAACGACAAAAACATCGAAAAAAACATCATCATCATCATCACCATCATCATCATCATAGACATCGAACGAATTTCTGGAATAGTCTTTTGCCACGCGTTGAATCACCTATGTCAGTTATTTCAGTTCATGGCGTCGAATTCAATGATCGATCTATTGTACCGGTAAATCAAACCGAACGACAAGTAGTTTCAACAACACGAACGCAACCTGTTCGAAATGAAGAAATTGTCGAAGATGCTTGGGTAAAAACTAACTNTCGTTTAATAGTATTGATTTTCTTTTTCTTTTTCTAGTCAAGAGAACCTCTCGACAATGATGAAGTCGTCTGNTGTCGTGCATACAATGGTTGTCGATGCCCGTGTTGGTGTTTTATAATACTTATCATTCTTTTTGTTATACTTATTATCACTTTAATTGTACTATTAGCTACACTTTTATGAAAAATAAAAATCATTCTTCTTACATTGAAATTTTTTTCGAGAATATCTAATTGTTGAGTCAATTGATCATCTAATTGTCGACGTAGATCGNCTAATCTTGTCGAACGATCGACTGTTACAAGTAAATCCAATTGTACAGAAATATCTTTTCAAAGAAAAATAAAACCACGTCTTTTTTTTCTAAAACAACAACAATTTACTTTCACGTTTTTGCTTTTGTTTTCGTTGACATTTTTCAATTGTTGGCGTATAACAAGATTCATCTCCTGTTGTATATCTCAGCAATTTGCCTGTTATAATTTGCCATGGATAAACTTTTCTATACGGTTCATTTCTATCTGCGTTTTCGTTTTCGTTATTTTCAATAAAATCTTCGATTTTATATTCATCCAATGGATATTTCTCATCGATTGTGACAATTGAATCACGTGTTAAATAAATATTCAATGGAGCATTTAAATAAAAACCACTATCTGTTAAAAAGACACGTACGAATTTGAAATCATCATCGTCATCATCTNTTAAAAATAAATTCGTTCGACAATTAATTCGTATTAAAATCGAATTGTCAGTTAAATTCGATGAGAGAACAGACATGATCTGCAAGTAGAACAAAAAATAAAGCCTCACACATTCGAATCAATAGAGATATTTATATTTCTTTTATTTAAAATAAAAAAAAACGCAAAGAATATGAATTGATCCCTGTGTATTCATCATTTATATATATATGTAATATATAAGTATAAGCAACTTTGATTTCGCCTGGTTTTTTTTCTTCTTCTTCTCTTTTTCGACTATGACAATAAAACAAAAAATGAACAGAAAAAAAAACACGAATTGTCTTAATCATTCTATATTAAAAATAAAGATGTACAATTAAGTTATATTTTAATTCACTGTTTGTCGAAGAACGTAAGGTAGGAAACCACCATGGATCATATAGAGACGTTCAATATCGGTATCAATACGAGCGATCATAGTAAATGTTTTACCATTATCAAGCTAGAAAACAAAAAAGATTCAATTTTGAAGAAGCAAATTCGAAATGATTACTTTAATCGTAGCTAGATTGTCATGATTATTGATATCGAATTCAATCGAATAGATTTCTTTGCCAGTTAGATTTAATGAGGCACATGTTTGACCTGGATGAAATTCTAATGGTAGAACACTCATGCCGATTAGATTCGAACGATGTTGAGCTTCGAAACTTTCAGCAAGAACAGCTCGAACACCCTGAAAAATTCGAATTGTTAATTTGTTTCGAAATTTTTATTTCAATTCGACATACAAGCATCCAAGGTCCTTTGGCGACCCAATCTCTCGATGGTCCACAACCGTAATCTTTTCCAGCGAGAACAATCAACGGTATTTTAGCATTTCGGTAGTGTTCCGATGCATCGAATATATCCATTTCAATGTTCGTTGGTAGATAGAGTGTTGTTGTTGCTGGTGATGGTGACGACGATGGAAGTAACGATGGTTGACGTTTGACAACAAGTTTGTTATTCAAACGAACGTGATTGAATGTTCCACGAGTCATAATCACGTCGTTACCACGACGAGAACCAAATGAATTGTAATCTCGAGAAGGTATTCTATTGAATAGAAATCGATAGATGAAGATTTATTTTTCGTTTTTTTTTTCTTTATTTAATACCCTTTTTGTGTTAGATATTTCGCTGCTGGACATGTACGAGATATAGAACCTGCTGGAGAGATATGATCTGTCGAGACATTATCACCGAGATAGAGGAGTACACGTGCATTTTGAATAGATACGAGTGTGGTTAACGAATTTTGTTTATTCTAAAACATAGTTTTACAACAATCGGAGAATTTGTAGAAGAAGAATTTNCTTACGACTTGATCGAAAAATGGAGGACGAGTTATGTAAGTTGAATATTCTGCCCATGGATACTGCGGATGTTTGTTAACTAATGGAATTTTTAATGAATTCCATTGAGGACTTCCGATCTAGATAATGTTTTGTTTTTTTTGTTAAAGATAAATAAAAAGTTGAAATTACTTGAATTTTTTCTTTAAATTGCTGAAATATCTTTCGAANAACGAATTCATCCTCGATATGTTCGATTTCCTGTCGACTTGGCCAAATATCTCGAATGGAAACTTTCGTTTCACCATATCCAAACGTTTCTTCTTCTAAATCGATGGCTACATTGCCTGCTAACGCATAGGCAAGAACCAATGGTGCCGATGTTACGTAATTCGCTTTATGAACAGGATGTTTCTGTTGATTTTGACGTGTATTATTACTCATAGCAACAGTGATTAGATTATTCTAATGAATCAAAAGAAAAAGAATTTATTGAGAAAACAATATTTGTTTTCAACGAACATCATTGACAAGTTGTTTGACGTCGATTTTCGAGATTTTATCTTCGTTTTCAATACATGTTTGACAACCATAGCCGATAATATGGAGACTGAAATGACAGACAGAGAGACGTTTTCGATGAAGATTTTATTTGAAAAACAAAAAAGAAACTATACCCAAGAGCTGCTAAGCATTTCAAAACTCCACTTTCTGGTAAATAGTTCGTTACTATTCCGCTACCAGGCGAGAAATATACTTGAGTAAAACTTGGGATTCTCAATCCATAATCGAGAGCTTTTTTCGCCAAAAGACCAGTTGTTAGCAATGACGTGGCATGACTTATACCATTCGTACTACTTGTTATAGCTGCATAAGTAATTGAACCGTGCTGAAGACTTTCATTCGATGAAATCGCGACTGAACGATCGATTTCATCCGTTGACAGATTAAAACCCTGACGAAATATTAACAAAATTCTTTTTTTTTATTCATTTCAATTCAATTTTATACTTTAAATCCCATTGGTGAAGTTAAACATTGCTGAAAATCCGATTTCATCGAATTAAGTGCTACTTTATCTTGTGCTCGTTTCGGTCCACTACAACTGGGCACAACCGAACAGAGATCGAACTCGAAAACATCCGTGTAATCGATATGATTTTCTTCGGTTTCATTGTAGAATAACTTCGATGTTATTAAATACTGTTTCATTCGATCGATGAACGATGGATCTCGTCCTATAAACGAACAATAGTTTATTCTTTTGCTTTTTTTTCTGATTTTCTTTTACCGATTCGAGAGAAATGTTTTAAACATAGATTATCAAACGGAAAATAAGCGAGTAAAGCACCTTGTTCAACACATAAATGTGCGATCGATGAACGATCAGCAACAGTTAAAAAATGTAAACTTTGACCGAAAAATTCTATATATTTATTATTGAGACCAATCTGACGTAAGAACTAGACAATACAATTCATAGACTTGTTGTTCTTGTGAAAACAAATGCAGTTTTATCCTACTTTCATAAGAGCTGATATGAGGTCAATGGATGTTGACATAAAATGTGGTTGTCCAACAAGACGACAACCGATGATAATCGACGAAAGACGAATAGGAATTGCTTGACCAAACATCGCTGCTTCAGCTTCAATTGTACCCATGTCTAAACAAACGATTTTTATTTCTAAATCTCGAGAAATTTTCTTCTCATTTACTAAAACTCAGTACGCCAAATCCATTGGAAAATGTCGTATGTGTATCCGTGCCGAGAATTGTATCGGGATAGATCAATGCTATTTGTTGTTGTTGTTTTTCGAAAACAATCAATCTCGAAAGATACTCAAGAGTTAATAGCGAACAAAGGCCGATGCCTGGCGGGACAATCGAAAGATTTTCGAATGCCGATGCACTCCACTAAATCATCGACGAAATTCTCTTCTTCATTCAAAAAGATCACGTGACCTACTTTCATAATTTGTAATTTTTCAATGTTACGTTCGAATTCTAATTGTTGATTACGTTCGATCGCTTCGGTACAAACGGTTTTCTCTTGATGAAATGGACACAATTCATATCCACATTCGACAATCGGCGAATTCGTTTGATCGGCTGTCTTTCGTACAATTCTATACGAATTCATTTTTATTTCGAACTCGAATCTAATCGACAGAAATAATCTTTTTACTTTCTCGCGACATCAGCTTCGATATTATAACAATCGAGTAGAAGAGTTGTTAAAGTCTTTGGTTGAACTCGATGTGGATCAATGCCTAATCGAACAGCCGCATCGCGCATTGCGGCTAAATCGATAATTGCTGGCAAACCACTGAAAATATCGATTCGAATTATTTATCGTTTCATTTTTGATTTTTTTATCTTACGAAAAGTCGTGCATGATGACTTGACTAGGTTGAAATGGTAGTTCACTTGTTGGAAGTCGATTTGCTTTCCAATTGAGAATTTGTTCGACATGTTGGTTGCCGATTGAACGGCTGTCACAATGTCGAACAGTCGATTCGAGTAAAACACGCATGCAAAAAGGTAATTGTGCTACGAAAGACGAAAAAAAAGCGATAAAATATCTTGTTTTTTTTCTTCTGCTTGAATATTTACAAAATAATTGCGGATCGAGTTGAGATATATCGTAGTAGATATGCTCTTCATTTTCATGTTTAATAGATGTTCGTAATGATTGATAGGGATGTTTTTCGAAGCACATCTCTCGAGTTTTCTCAGTTTACAAAACGAAAACACTTGATAAAAAACGCTTGTTCTTCGATTACACGTTGGTCTTCTGACTCGATGAAGAATATGAATGAAGAGGAGAGAAGCGCAAAAGAAAAATATGTTTATCATCTGCAAACTTACGTAGCCAATCAAAAACGAGAACAACGGGTCGTTGTCACCGACATCTACGAGATCGTTTTGTATTGATTCGTATGAGTCAGCCAATGAGAAGATGAGTTGATCATTTTCTAATAACAGAAGACTTTTTGTTGCTTAGATAGTTGAGTTTAGTCAATATGAGTTGCGAAGATGAGACCGTAAGTCAAATTTATTCGATTGAAAACGTCGATTAGCTGCTCAATTTTTTGTAGAAAACGGATAAACAATATGAAGACTTGCTCAAAATTTATACTCAAACTCACTCAACAGTCACCGATCAAGATGAAAACGTAAAAAAATCATTTAAAATTCTCTTTGAATAAATTCATTTTTCGATTTAGTCGTACAATTCATCGGAAACCGAAGAAGTTGATGATAGTGTTCCATTGATTCATATCGGCGATGAATATCAAGCGCAAATCGATTCAACTGATGATTGTTGTTTGAAATCACTTGATGAATTACTATGGTCGTCTTCATCGTTGGATGAAGTTGATAATGAAAACATCGATGAATATCTTCGAATTATTCATGATGAATGTAAATAAAAGAAAAATACTATTTTTTTAATTGAATTTTCATTTAAAGATCCAGCATCGGACGATGAAATTTCTCTTCAAATACTCTTAAATTGCCAATTTAATACTAAAGTAGCGTTGGAGAATTTTCGTCAATTGTCTCGAAAAACAATTTGTAAGAGAGAGGAAAAAAAATACAAGGCAAAGATAATTTCCATCGTTTGTAGATACGTATTCTGCATGGTCGTTAACTGAAATCGAAGAATTCGAACAAGGCTTTCGTGAATTTGGAAAGAATTTCTATAAAATTTCTCATTTCAAAGTAAAATCGAATTCGAAAAGAAAGACAAAAATCAAANAACGAAGATATTTTTCTAGTGTCCGAATCGATCCGTTCACGAAATAGTTTATTTTTATTATCAATGGAAGCGAAGCGAACGATACGAAATCTTCCTCGAACAACAACATTTTCGTCCATTTACTTCTGTGAGGTAAAAAACAGAAAACAAAACACCCTCGATCGATCACAATCGATTTGTTTTCTAGTCAAATAATCGAAAAATTCATCGAAGAACAAGATATTTATCCGAGAAAATCTTCGACATTAACCGATGATTCAGCAATTTCAATAGTAACTATACATCAACAAGAAACAATCAATAGGAAACGTTCGTTCGATCATGATGACGAAACAACAGTATCAACGAAAAAAAGTTCGATCGAATAGCTAATCGCATTTTTCTCTCTTTTTGTTTTCCGTTTGTGTGCGTGTGTGAGTATTTATATANTCTGAATTTTATTGTTATTGTATTCTCTTTATTGATGAACAACAGATATAAATATAAATAAATTCGTATTTCAAAATAAAAAAAACTGTTTCACTGAATTCGAGAGAACAAAACGTAAACTAAGACAAGTTTTTTTTCTTCTTCTTCTTCTTCTTCTTCTTTCACTTTCTCTTGTTCTGGTTGCTGTGTTGTGCTGATAGAGTGTAGAATGGGATTAGCGTCGTTGACATCGACACAAATGATGTTGTTGTTCTTCTTCTTGTCGCACAAAACAAGAGAAAAAAACGAGAAATTTTTGTGAATTTGCATTCGTTAGATTGTCGTTTTGATGAGATGACCAGTTGGCAGAATATTCTCGATAATTTACCGACGGGAACTGGCAGAGTCACAGCACAAAATGAATTCAATTTGAAAACGCCAAATAATACGAATAATGAAGGTGATGAGAAGAAGATTTGNATTTGCCGTATGTTAACGAGATTTTCTATTGATTAGATACAGCACGTCAACAACCTCGGGAACGACATTTAGTGTTTCTGCCTCGAAAACAAAATGTTCTACCGAGATTTAATCTTCTTGGTTTGAAACCGACGGAAGGTTTTCAACCGTACAGACAAGGCTTTTTTCAGCCACATGGTTTAGGTTGGTGATGAGTTGTTTTTCTCGAAATCGAATTGAATTTGATTTNAATTGAGTTTAGTTGAAGATGAAAATCAATGGAAAAAATCACTTCGAGATATCGCCATGTCACTTGGATTTATAACTCAACATGAAATCGATCGTATCGAAAAGCCAGCAACTCTGGCAGATTTCTACGGACCACCATCGACAACAGGAAGTTTACGTACGAGTGTTCCAACAACATCAGCCGGACCAACACCTCGATTCAACGAAACTTTACCACCGCCGAGTCGAGGTGAACGTTTTTCCTTGAGAAGCTTTGCTAAACCATCATGGTATTACAAAGTAGACGATCACGAACGAGAAGCTTGGGTAAACAAAATTTTCTTCCTTTTGAGTTAAATTTCGATTTGATTTGATTTGATAATAGATGTTACAAGTTCTTTGTCAAATTTTGGGAACGGACGATATTGCTCTTGTTCAAACATGGCTTGCTTCATCACACAAAGCCGGTAGGTTTCTTTCGGCAGAAGAAAAAGTTCTTTATTTTGCTTGGTTTTGTTTTTGAGAACGTGATCTTGCACGTCAATTGATCGTTCGTGCTCTGGATGGTCTTGGTGAAGGTGATCGATTTCGTACGATTCTTCCATCGTTAGATATCGACATGGATACATTGAAGAATTTTGTAAATGGGTTTGTCGAATAGAAACATTTTTTGTTTCGATTTTAATTCATTCGAATTCATTTAGTATTGAAGTTCCTCAATTATCTGTCGATGGTATCTTTCGTCCGACACCAAAACGTTCGAAAAGAAGACCATTACTTCGACCATTAGACGAAGATAAGCCTGCGCAAGATACACGTACTGATGAAGAAGTTTTGGCTGGTACAAATAAAATAAATTTACTGCGGTTTTTTTTTTGTCTTCAAATCTTTTTCTTTTATTTTTGAATAGAATTTTCAAGTCCAACATTACCTGTGATGCAAACAACGCCTTCAAGTCGCAATGGTCGTGGAAATACGGCTCGTCTCCGTACACCTTTTTTGCCTCCGATTCCAGTACGTTGGATGGCTCATAACGACGGCAGTTTACGTACTCCGACAGCAAAGAAAACGACAAGTGAACTAAATCTATCACAAAGTTACAATTGGCCAGATTCATCGCATCCAACAAATGTTAGCTCCGTTTTTTCATGACTTGATTTGATTCACTAGCTTTTATTTTTCTATTCCTTTTAAAAATACATACACACAACTGATGATGATTTTTCTTCTTCTTCTCTCGCTCTCTCTATGGATCAGTTTATCTATCGTAGAAACATTCGTTTGTACTGACATCTATGTGAACTGAAAGCAATGATGCATTTAGGCATCTGAAATGTCATTCGAAAATCGATATAAACTGTCTGTTTGTTTCTTTTTTCGGATGATGATTAATGAATAAAACAAATGAATATAATATTTACGAAAATCATTTGTCGAATGGGAGAAGAAGAAGAAGAAGAAGAAGAAGAAAAAACGTCGGTCGGTCGGTCGGCTGTGTTGTTTATATTATTTTTTTTTCTAGTAAATATAGGAGTCCATGTCAAATATAAATGGCGTCGATGAGATAAACTATGGATAGAAAGATTGTTCTAATTAGTAGAGAGGAAAATAAGGGAGAAAAACGATGACGATTATTATTATTATTATTTGATATTCTATTGTAATATTTCCCATTTGAAATCAACATTCTATTTTTTGATAGTAAAATATTCAACGAAATTTTCTTTTTTTTTCAGATCATTCTGTTTCTTTTTTCTCTCTTCCAATAAAACGATTTCATAGAATTCAGTGAAAACACGTATATTTATCATCGTGTTTTTTTTACGATTTTATTCTTTTGAAAACCTTTCGTCTTATTTCTGTGTTGTGTATATATATATTACTATAGAAGAATGAGCGTTGCAGCGGCCAACGGTGCCGTAAGCACGCAACATCATCATCAAGCCACTGCTGAACAAATTCGTCTTGCTCAATTGATCGATGATAAGAAACATGATCATCCTGATGTACAAGAAATTGTTCGACGAGTTCTTGATGTTGTTGCGAATTCGACACAAGAAGAAGCTTTAGTTGCTCTATATGATTGTGATTATGATTTTGAAAAAGCTGTGGCTTTATTAATTGATAAAGGTCAAGATTTAGTTAGTGAATGGCGAACAGCAACAAATCATAAGACGACGAAAAAACAACAGAAAACAGCATCGATTAAAAATGGACATGGAGGAGAAACAGATGAGAATGGTCAATCCCGGAATAATGATGGTTTCACTTATCGAGGCAAATCCCATACCGGTCGTCCAAGATCCCAACANCAAAACGGAGGTGATTCTCAGCAAAATTTCCAACAAAACGATGGTCACACGTCTCAACAAAGACAACGAGGTGGTACAAGTAATTATCGTGGTCGTTTTCGTGGGAATAATAATCGAGGTGGTGGTGGTGGTCAACGTACGAACGATAGAAATTATCAACAACAAGCACAAGATTCAAATAATCTCGATGCTTCATCGCCGTCAGATACAACACAACGTTCAACTGATGTACCATATAATAATAATAACAATAATCGACGAGATGGTGGCAACAGTACTGGTGGCGGTGGTACTAATAATAATACAAGTACAAATGCTAAACCACAAGAACCTCAAGCATGGGACGTGGGCAATTGGAATGGTGAAACATTAGTTTATTTACGATCATCAAAGGATGATGAACAAACGACGAATTTAGTAAATAATAATGTATCAAATACATCACATACTCTAACCGGAGTGTCAAATGGTCAATATTCGTCGTTGAAAAATTCCAATGTGAATAACGTTTCTGAATTAAATTCTCAGCAAAAATCAAAAACAAATTTCGATCCGATGGAAGCGGCTCGTCAAATCAAAAATGTTATCGGTATTGGTCAAACACAACCTCAACAACAACGAAATACGAAATCATCTGTAGATTTAAAACCATTAATGGGCAATCAACAACCATCAAAACCTACGGGTCAAAATTTTCATACAAAGATTTCACCGCCATTGCCACCGCAAACAGGAGGACCACAACGTATTCCACTTCAACCGGTGATATTTTCCGATCGTTTCGATGGTGGAATGAATAAAATCGATGTACAATTTGGTAATTTAAATATAAATGAAACATTCGATGACTCATCGTCAGCTTTTTATCCGACATCGGAAACAATTCTGTCAGGAACAAAAAACAAGAATTCCATGCCATTAGGACAAAATGCTCAACGATCAACCGAACAATCAGCTTTTGTTTCACCAACGACACATGCAAATGCAATACGTTCGATCGAACAACAGCAACAACAACAATTACATGCACCGGTGATGAATCAAGCGCGTGTTCTATCACAACAACAACAGCAGCAGCAGCAGCAATCAATGACAATGAAACCNGTTGTGCCACAACCCTATCCTGTTCATCATCAACAGCATCCAATCAATGCACAAGGTGTAGTTCTACATCCTTTACTTATTCATCCACAACAACAAGAGGTACATTGAAATCGAAAAAAAGCAACTCTTTTTGTCTATGTTTGTTTTTATAATAGTCAGTAGCATTGGATGCATCATTTGATCCCGCATTTCAAATGCCAACAATGGATTTCAGTTCTCAATATTTCATGGCAGCTATGAATCAACCATCACAACCAACTCAAGCACGTTTTCTTCTTTCGCAACCACCTCAACAAACGCAACAACAACAACAACAACAAAATGTGTCCAATCGACAGCCATCATCAACTAATGTTCAAACATCATCATTATCGAATTCATCNTCAACGGTTCCGCCTTCATCGACGTCGAGCACGGCATCCGNAGCGCCGAAAAAAGGACCAGCTATTCCACCAGGTATGTTTCCGAACATGGCTCAACNAACATATTCAACAAACTATGGTGTACCATTATCTGTCGGTCGACAACAACAAACAGGTGCTACTGCTTATCCATACGAAGGTGAACATTTATTTACCAATTCATTTATGCAATTGACTAATCCTCAACANGCACAATCATCGTCAGGTGCTTACGGTTCAGTCACACCACCAGTTCAACAAACAAATCAACAACAAACACATGCCAACAATGACAATAAAGGACTNAATTATCAAAATCAACTTCAAGAAAATCTTTTATTATTACAACAATATCAACAAATACCTATTCCACAATCGAACAGTCAACCAGCGACTCATTCACCTGCTCAATTCAATTACATTTTCGGACACGCAGGCAACGGACCAAGTTATTCACCAGGTAGATACATCTTTCGAAATAAATTGTTCACATCGATTCATTCGTAACATCATCTCCTAGCTCCATCAATTCTATTCGCTCCGCCAGCAACAGCCATGGCTCAACATCAACAACAACAAGCTGCCAAACAATCATATAATCACGCGAATTCATCATCATCATCAGGCATTGGTGCTACTGAGGATTACTATGGTCGAAATCCATCATCATCAACAAAAGATACACAATATATGTATGGACATGGTCAACATGTTTCATCACAATCAACTGGTAAACAACAACAAC
>JGI26532J50257_10000995_pt1 | contig 13732 bp, 19 predicted proteins | sample ThiBiot_500_plan_FD_50257 | JGI IMG/M metagenome (IMG submission 50257) | reverse complement strand
ACCGGGGAGACATCACGACAATCCGGGGATGAAATTAGCCCGGTTTTGGCAGGAATCTTGTACCGCTTTCTCACGTAAGCTTCGCTCTGGCAGAATTGGATTGCCTATCAGCCCCGAGTGGAAGAGACTGACACGATGAAGGTCCCCTATGCAAAGAAGTGGCAGAAGGAAACCGACAACCTGCGCAAAATCGCACTCGACTGTGATTTGAGGGAGGAGTTGAAGTGGGGCAAGCCCTGCTTCACTTTCCTGAAGAAGAATGTGGTTATCGTCATCCCGCTTAAGGAGTCGTGCGCGCTCGCGTTCTTCAAAGGCGCGCTACTCAAGGACCCGAAGCGCATCCTTCAAAGGGCCGGGGGACACAGCCAGGCAGGACGGTGGATCAAATTCACCTCGGTCAAAGAGATTACGTCTCTGCGGTCAACTCTGACGGATTACATTTATGAGGCCATCGAAATCGAGGAGTCCGGCAAGAAAGTAGAACTCAAGAAAGCTTCTGAGTACGTTGTTCCGGAGGAGTTGCAGGCCAAGCTCAATGAGAACGCGATTCTCAAAGCAGCGTTCGAAGCGCTGACACCAGGTCGGAGAAAGTCTTACATCTTTCACATCTCAAGCGCGAAACAGTCAAAGACCAGGGCTGCGCGGACAGATAAGTGCGTGCCGATGATCCTGAGCGGGCGAGGGTTCAACGAACGTCCGAACTAATATACGCTTCGGGAATACGGCACTAGTCCCATTAGCGCGGTTGCGGTTGGAGCTAAACTTGTAGCGTGATGCCACATCCATCATGGAATGAGAGCTATGCCTTCCGGACAGTTGCCTGGGACACCGGACAACCGGAGCCTCTGCTCGTCGAGTTTGTCACGTCGGGAGCGGTCACACCGGGTCCGGCGCTTGAGATCGGGGCGGGTACTGGCACGAATGCAATTTGGATGGCGGAACGCGGTTTCGACGTGTTTGGAGTCGATGTTTCGCCGCTCGCCGTCGAAAGCGCCCAAGCCAAGATAGAGGGACGCACTCTGAGCTGCCGCTTCGCTGTGTGGGACATTCTCGCCGCGCCTCCGCCCGACGGCTCGTTCCAGTTCGTGTTCGACCGTAGTTACTTTCATGTGTTCGATGAACCAGGCGAGAGACAGCGGCTCGCGTCACAAGTTGCCGGCGCATTGGCATCGGGTGGCTTGTGGCTGAGCTTGATCGGGAGCACTGAAAATCCCCCACGCGAAGTCGGTCCGCCACGCCGCTCGGCGCGGGAGGTCACCCTCGCCATCGAGCCAGTGCTGGAGATCGTCGAGTTGCGATCAGCCGAGTTCCGCGATCACAACACAAAGGCGTAGTTCCGCCTGTCGCGCCGGCGTACGCAGCCCTCCACGCAGCACGATTGAGATTCAGAGGCGAATGCGCTACCGTTCTGGATGAGTGCCAAGTCGCCGAACATCAGATCAAACTGGACTGGCGCTGAGCCGTTGCTAGATGAGTGTATTGCCCTGTTCGCGACAATTGTGACCGGAGCACCCATCGCCAACGCGGTCATGACGACTACCCGAGGCAGAGAGAGGAAGTCAGCACGTTTCATGGAAAGTTTCATGGTCTTCAGCGGTACCGTTTTCAGCGATACCCGAACAGAGGTGGGAACACGAGAACCACCACCGCCGCCCAGGCGGAGAACACCGGCAGGTACGCCATCTGCCATCGCTCCAGAACGGCAAACGAGCTCCTGTGACCGAGGAAGCGCGCGTACAACCACGCCGACCACGTCAGGTTGACGAGCAGAATGATGTTCTCGCCAAGGGCCGCCACCCGGTTGGGCGTGAAGCCAAATTCAGAGATGCGGGCAGCAATCGCATAGAGCGCCACCCCGTCGATCACGAGCGCGCTGACTACGAGCGCCAGTTGCAGACCGTCGAAGAAGTCGGGTGGTGCCTGCGGGTCGCGCGCCGACGCGGCGTACAGTACCAGTCCCACCACGACTGCCAGCAGTAGATCGAAGCCGATCAGCACTTCCCGCCTAACGTTGATTGGGTTGCCCGTCCATGCCATCGTCGCCAGAAAGGCGAGGAACAGCAGCGTGAAGAGCGGCGTGAACAGCCTGGTCAACACCGGCGCCATGTTTTCGATGACGCTTTGCTTCGCCTCCACCAGCCAGGATCCGATGAGGACAGCCCCTGCCGCCCCGCACGGGATCAGCCACCCTGCGACGAACCAGCCGGGGTTCATCCCGATGGCTCTGAACATCATGAACGTAAATAAAATCGCGACGAACCCGCCAAGCGCGATGAGCACGTAGTAGATCGCCAGCTCGCCGGAGAACCGGACGAAGTTCATGCGCCCGCCGTCGTCGAACCATCGGCCCCCGGCATAGGCAAAGCCCACGATGAGCCAGAGAGCGATTGGCAAGTGGAGAGCGGTCAGCATCTCCGTCTCGCTGCCGCTCGGAAAAGGAAACACGTTGGCCAGCACAGCCGCGGCTGCGAAGGCCATCGCAAACCAGAGACCACGGACACGGTCCGATCCGCGCTTCCACAGGAAGTACACGGTGAGCAGCGGAAAGACAAAGAGGCTGGCGTTTTTGGCGTAGAACAGCGGGAATTCCGCGCTCGGGTTGATCCAATGGCCGAAGAGCGCCGGCAGCTTGACGGCGATCGCCGCCGCAACTGCGAGGCCCAGGACGATGAAGAGTTCGTCGCGTCCGGTCTGTGTCGACGCTTCGGTCTCGGGCGTAATCACCAATTGCTTCCACAGCCGCTCGGAATGCGCACGTGCGAACTCGCGCGACAGCTCATCGAGGCTGCCCATGCGCTTGACGGCGACCAGGAATGCTTCATCCCCTGTCAGACCCGCCTCGGTAAGCGCCGCCAGCTGGTGGCGAAGATGTCCCTCGAGTTCCTCCGCATCGGGACGGTAAAGTGCCTGCCGGCGGCGCACGTAGGTCCGCCACTCTGCGATTTGGTCTTCAAGCTGCTGGTCGGCGAATGTCGTCATACGGTGCTTTCCCCCATCCAGATTCCCCGCAGTGTGTCATCGACGGCCTTCCATTGTTGACGCTGCGCAGTAAGCTCCGCCTGGCCTTCTTCCGTGATTCGGTAATACTTCCGCCTGCGGCCAGTCTCGGACGCGTCCCACTTCGCCGCCACATAACCCTGGCGTTCGAGACGATGCAGTACGGGATATAGCATGCCGTCGGTCCATTGCAGGTGTCCGCCTGACAACTCGGCGACGCGCTTGATGATGGCGTAGCCGTAGCTCTCGCCTTCGGCAAGGATGGCGAGTACCAGCGGAGTCGAGGAAGCCGCAACGAGGTCTTTTGCTACATCCATACGTAGAAGTCTTATACATTGCACCTCTATGTATGTCAATCCTGCGCTCATGCCTCGTCTGCACTCAGCGGAACTCGACACTTCGGGCTTGATTCCACAACGGGTGCCGTCCGTATAGACCGGCGTTACCGAATCTTGATGAACGAATGACCACCGAAACGAATCATCAACGCTCCAATCAGGCCGCCGACAAAGATCGACGGACCATGGATATCGGAACGCAATGCTAGGACCAGAACGCCAAAGAGTATCAGCCCACCGCCGAATTTGGCTTGCCAGGCGGGAACTCTTGAAATCATCCAAGCGGCCAAGCCCCCGAGAAGCCCCGCACCAGCAACCGACATGCCGGCGTCGTAAGGTTGCCACATGTAACCCGCGATCTCGCCTGCGAGGCCACCAGCCAAGTAGAGGCTCAGCCAGGCGGCTTTCGTCCACAGTCGCTCACTCAGGATTCCAACGACCAGAAACAGAAAGAACACGGAGAGCGCCTGTGGCCATGGATCCGGCTGGACGAGCAAAGGGCTGAGCAGACGCCACCATTGGTGGGAAAGCGCTACAGGATTGCGCCACAGCAAGAGAAGCAGTGTCGGATATGAGCGTTCCAAACAGCTCAGCTTGGCCGTGATCAAAAAAGCGCTGAGCGTCAGCACTGGAACCGCTCCGAATCGTTCGCGAAATGGTGGTGACGACCTCTGAGCCATCTCTGCTGAGTCTAACTTCACTTCTCTCATGGCTCTCCTGTATTGCTCTTCTGAAACGCGAGCGATCCAATCAACTATTCTGCCGTCTTTACAGGGGTAGTCAATTCGCCCCGTCATTGCCAATGCACCCAGTGAGTCGAACCTGTGTTCGGTCTAATTGCGGAAATGGGAAGCAACTCGAGTAACGCCTTTGCAGATGAACTAAACTTGGAGCGCGATGCCACACCCATCATGGAATGATAGCTACGCCTCGGGACAGCTGCCTTGGGACACGGGGCAACCAGAACCTTTACTCGTGGACTTCGTCACTTCGGGCGCGGTCACGCCATGTCCAGTGCTTGAGATCGGGGCGGGCACTGGCACGAATGCAATTTGGATGGCCGAGCGAGGGTTCGACGTGGTTGGAGTCGATGTCTCGACGCTTGCCGTCGAAAGAGCTCAAGCGAAGATGGCGGGACATACTCTGAGCTGCCGCTTCGCTGAATGGGACGTTCTCACCAAGGCTCCGCCTGACGACTCGTTCCAGTTCGTGTTCGACCGCGGTTGCTTTCATGTGTTTGATGAACCGCACGAGAGACAGCATTTTGCGGCACAAGTCGCTGCCGCACTGATACCCGGAGGCTTGTGGCTGAGCTTGATCGGCAGCACGGAAGGTCCGCCACATGAGGTTGGCCCTCCGCGCCGCTCGGCCCGCGAGGTCACTCTCGCCATCGAAGCAGCGCTGGAGATCGTGGAGTTGCGATCGGCTGAGTTCCGCGACCACAATACAAAGGCGTGGCTCTGCCTGTCACGTCGACGCAAGATGTCGGCGCAGCCGTCCACGGCCTCTGGAGTCTAACTTCTGACTGCGAGTGGACTGATCGAAGCTGCCACGAAACATAATTGTAAAGTCGATAGAATTCCTGATGGATACCTTATCGAGTGGTCCAAGGACAACAATGACCTGGAAGACAATTCGATTGGTTTTGGGGGGCGCGACTCTGATCACAGCTCTTGCTGGGGCTGCGCAGTCGTCTTCTCCGGAGCCCACACCTTTGGGCAAGATGGTTGACCTCGGTGGGTATCGCATTCACCTGAACTGCACAGGAAAGGGGAAGCAGACGGTCGTCCTGTCGCCGGGAGGGGGAGATTTTTCGTTTGCCTGGTACCTCGTACAGCAAAAACTTCAGTTGTCCGCACGGGTGTGCTCGTACGATCGTGCCGGTTACGCATGGAGCGATCCCGGTCCCCAGCCATCGACCTTCAGGCAGGAAGCATATGAGTTGGAACTGGCGCTGAAGCTCTCCGGCGAAAGAGGGCCATACATTCTTGTAGGACATTCACTTGGCGGGTTGGTCGCCGAAACCTTCGCAGAAGGATATCCGGATGAGACAGCGGGTTTGGTTCTGGTCGATGCGCCGGGCCCGGATGATACGTTGGGTTATTTCGGAAAACTGGTTCGTGTTCGAACCCTTGCGCATCGAACGATTCCGCCTGTTCAGACGATGAAGACTAGCCCTCCTGTTCCAATCAGTGATGCGGAGCGCGAGCAGGCCATGAAATACAAAAGCCACAAAATTAGCCCGCCGTATGACCGTCTGCCGGCGGAGATTCAAAAGCTGCAACTATGGGCGCAGCTATTGCCGCCTAAGGTCGCGATCGACGAGAAGACCGATTACATTCCCGAGGAGTTCCAGCTTCTTTACGAGATTCAGCAGTTTGGGCATCCGCTTGGTAGAAAACCGCTCATTACCATGATCGGCATGCAAGGAGCAGGCGAGGAAAAGATCGAAGAAAAAAAGGCGTTTCAGGTCCTTTCAACCAATAGCAAAGTTGTCGAAGTTCAGGATTCCGGTCACGCAATTCACCTTCAAGACCCAGATGCCGTAGTTGCGGCAATTCGCGATGTGATGAACGCGGCCCTTCACCACACTCAGTTGAAAAAATAGCGGGCTGTCGGTTCCGCGATTGTCGACAATGATCGGTTGGCGTCCAGGCTCGCTGAAAGATGAGGATTCCCGACCATTCTTAGGCGATGGGTGCATCACCACCAACGCGCTCATTGCTTGAGGGTTTCAATATCGGGACCGGTAACGGCTCCTCATGAAATCCGCAACAGAAGTCCTGCTCGAGAGAGTGAAGGTGTTTGCGAAGTCCGCTTCAAAGGCAAGAGGCGGGACAGCAAATCCCACCCCTTGCTCGCAAGTCCGCTTGAGCTACTCAGATTTCGCTGTCTGTTTCTGCTTGGCCCATCGCTTCTTCTGGGCATCAGCAATCCTCTTTCTTGCTTCGGGAGACATCGTCCGCTTCCTTGGGGCAACTGTCTTCTTTTCATAAATTGCCCTTTTTGCCCCAGCGGCTTTCTTCACGCTTGCTGTTTTCTTCACTGGTTTAGCCTTGTTCGCTGGGCGACCGGATTTCCTGCCAGGCTTGCCTCTCTTGACTGCGACTCCACCACCCCCTCGATCCTCCTTGAGGAGAGCATCTCGGTGTGTAACCAGGCGTGCCTTCGTTCGCTCCGCTTCGGTGATGATTTTATCCAGCACCACAATCTCTTTGTTCAGCTCAGCCACTGCTGCCGAGATACTCATTCTTCCTCCATGGTTGGAACTAGAGCCAGCCTATCACTCCCGAGAGACTCCATGGATATTTGTCCCTATTGTGGTGATTCCGCATATCTGGATGTGTCAGACGTACTGATTCACACGCGCGAGATAAACCTTGATGCCTGTTGCGAGTGGAATCTTGCTGGATGGATCGACTCCATTCAGAGCTTCAACCGGCGAGAGCGTGCGCAATGGGCACTCGAAGCGACCGGACTCGTCGTCCACGACATTCTTACAAAAGACGGCGCGTTACGCTGGACGTTGCACTATGGTCTGGAAATTGGCGAAGTCATGTTTTCGGACGTTAAGGAGTTCATCCGAGAGCATCATCGCCACTGCGATCCACCCTCCGGCTGGAAATATGGAGCGGCGCTCTTTAATGGGGACGATATGGTGGCTGTCATGGCGGCCGGTCGTCCCGGGTCGCGTCATCTGGATGCGCAAGGCTGCATGGAGATCACAAGGGTCTGCGTGAAGGACATGGAGCCTCATGGTCTTGTGGCCAATGCGTGTTCCATCCTCTATGGGTACGGCTGTCGCGAAGCATTCAAACGAGGCTACAAGCGGGTTGTTACCTACACCAAGAAAGGCGAATCAGGAGCTTCGCTGCGAGCCGCCGGCTTCGCTCCGGTGGCCGTTTCGGACGGCGGAGAATGGGACCGTCCTGGTCGGCCCAGGAGACCCGGACGGAACACGGTTCCGAAGGTTCGATGGGAGCGATGGCAAGGGAAGGTTATTCCTGTACAAAGAAGCTTGCAATTCGAGCCGCCAAATCGCTTATCGATTGCCGCCTAATACGGTGCAAGGATTCAATGTCGGCGAAGTAGGCGAATAAGAGGCGAACGTGACAAAATACAAAGGTGAAGGGCTGAAGAGCAGCGATGATCGTTAATAATGCGGACGGAGAATTCAATCATCTTTTCCGGGGTGGCTCGACATCTCTCTGCAAGCAGGGATCCGAATTGTTGCGCGCATTTGCGGAAGCACGTCCAACGGACCTCTCTTTTCTTCAGGCGGACGACTTGAGCGGCCACTCCAACTCGGCCTTTGTCGGGATCGAGGAGTGGGATGCTCTTGTTCAGCATTATGCGTCCTGTAAACGGTGCAATGTCTAATGCGCTCGTCAAACGCGAAGTATCGGACGTCCGCGATCTGATTGGATTTCGCAAGATCTCGCACATCGACATGGATGCCTTCTACGCATCGGTCGAACAACGCGACAATCCTTCCTTAAAAGGAAAACCGGTTGTCGTCGCCTGGAAAGGCAAACGATCGGTCGTCTGCGCAGCTTCCTATGAAGCGCGGCGCTATGGGGTTCGATCAGCAATGCCCGCCGTTCAGGCCGAACGACTCTGCCCGGACGCGATTTTCCTTCCACCAGACTTTCCGCGTTATCAGGCTGTCTCTCAGGCGATTCGTGAAATATTCCGACGCCACACAGATCTGGTCGAGCCGCTGTCCCTCGATGAAGCCTACCTCGACGTCACGACGAACAAAATGGGCTTGCCAACGGCGACGCTTGTCGCCAAGACAATTCGTCGGCAGATCTGGGAAGAACTGAATCTCACCGCCTCTGCCGGTGTTGCACCTAACAAGTTTCTGGCAAAGATCGCATCGGACTGGAAGAAACCCAACGGCCTTTTCGTCATCCAACCGCATGAGGTTCAAGACTTTCTGATGCCTCTGCCTGTAGGCCGTATTCCCGGCGTCGGCAAGGTCACGGAAGCACGTATGACGCAGGTCGGCATCAAAACTGTCGGTGATACCTTCCGGATGGACATCGAGACCCTTGAGAAGCAATTTGGCCGTTGGGGAACGCGCCTGTACGAACTTGCTCGTGGTATCGATCACAATCCTGTAGTGCCAAATCGCATTCGGAAACAGATCTCCGCGGAAGACACCTTTCAGGAGGATGTTCCACTTGAGGCTTGTGAACCCCACATCCGCAGGCTTGCGGAAAAGGTTTGGACCGCATCCCGTGAGAATGTCCGAGGCGCTCGCACCATTGGATTAAAGCTGAAGACGAAGGAGTTCAACTCGCTCACCCGCAGCTTGACCTTACCCGCGCCACCAACCTCCTACGAGGAGTTCACTCGCGTCGCGCTTGGACTTTGTGATCGGGTGCAACTTGCACCAGGCCAACTCTACCGACTCGTTGGCGTGGGTTTGAGTAACTTCCAAGACGAAGACGTTCCATCCTCGTGTCTATTCTTCGAATAGCTCATTGGTCATGCAAGAGATCAGGGGAGGAATTGCCTCTTGGATCGGCAATACCCAAAAGAGCCGGTGATCACAATAATCCTCAATCGCATCTCACCCATCAGTGTCCTCTAAGAAGAAACCACTGGTAATGACGGAGTGCGAGGTCAAAGTACGCGGCCGTTGGCTTCCATGCACCCTTTACGAAGCTCTCACTGAACGCAGCGAGCTCATGCGCTGCAAATATTGCCACGGCCCAGTACAAGCGTTGAAAGAATCGATCACCGGTGCCCGAGCCCACATTGAACACCTGCAAAGCCACCCAGGTTGTAGATTTCCGGTCACCAAGTTCTGCGGAGTTGAATCCAAACATCCATTGGCACTGAAGTAAATTGTCCCCGTAAAACGCCTTGGTCATCACAAGCAGATCACTGACGGTAGGCCGATATATCATTACTAATCTGGCTCGGTGAGCGTATTGGCGATAATGCGCTCGCTGGCGCCTCTGCGATTTCCGTGATCCGCGCGCAGCTGGTCCGCGGCGTGAACTTCATCACGGTGAGCAACTCGCCATGGAAGGCCGTTAACCTTACTTAATGTGCTTCACGTATTGGAGCGCAGGAACGCCAGCTATTTTGTCGGTGACTTCTTTTGGGCTGTCCGAGATTAACTGCTCTGCTACGCGCTGGGAGGCCCTATTCTGCGCGTCGATGATTGCTTCGATGTAGAACTCAGGTACACGGCGCTTCATCCCAGACGTGAATTCTTTGACCGCTGCGGCGACGATTTCCTTCGCGCGGCCCTGCTTCTGATACCGCCTGGGAACTGCATAGCCAATCTGATAGCAAGGTTTCCCCTCGTAGTGTTGGACCTGGGTAAACATGACCATCGCTGTGACCGTCCTACCCTTCATTCGCGCGAACGTCAACCTTGTCACGCCTTCACCAGGTCTATCGAGATGAAAGAGCAAGTTTCGATCGGTCGCGGAGGAATGCAGATCCGCGGCATTAGCGCGGACCGCCTGCTGGAAGGATCTAAGGGAAAACGATACGTCGGTCACGATATCTCAATTAACGCAAATCAAAGGAGCCCTTCGCAAACCGGAGAACCAACTCTCTTTCACTTGGAGTACCCATCAATGACTTTCAGCGTCCCTTGCTTCCACAGTTCCCAGAGTTTGAATGTCATATAGCAGTCGCGTTCAGTAGACCCCTCATGCGTATCAGGAAACGCGGGGCATTCTGTGTAGTGGCGGTAGTAGGTTCCCGGAAGGTCGCTTCCCCATATCCTGTCGCTCCAACAAATGCTGCGCATGTCACTGTGAACCCCATTCAGAGGAAGATCGCCGACTAGTCCCGCGAATGCACCAAGCTTCTCCAGGTCGTAATTATTGCCATTGAATGTCACGACTTCGTCCGCCACTTGAATCAACCGAATGGCGGTCTGAATCCCGTCATCTCGGTACGGGACGTAGGAGTTCTCCTCAACAGAAAAGACTCCTACGAGATTTATGCCGGTATCAACAATTAACGTTGCCATGATTTACCCGAGTCTCAGTTTCATATGGACTATATCGAGATACCTCGATACTGCTTCGTATTCTGGCATGAGATCAACCTTGTAATGGTCACCCATCTGCTGCCGCCTTCTACATTCGGATTTCTAATCAAGCTCACTCTAAGGTCACGTAATTGCAATTTAGAAGTGATTGCATGATCGGTACCGAGAAACGCCGTTCGCGGAAGTAAAAGCCGTATCCCATCCGTTGGGTCAATGAGTGCACTGTCCTGCTCTCGCCAAGTGAAGATTTGGCTCGCTCGCGATAAGTGAACAGAAGTCGCTTTCCGGTACCCAACCCAACACGCCGTCAGGACCGTAGAACGTTCACGAGTGCGGTAAGCGCCGCAGGCTGTTGCCGCCGGCTGGGGTAATAGATAAAAAAGCCGGGATAGGGCTGGCACCAGTCCTCAAGCACGCGAACGAGCCGACCTTCTCCAAGATATGGAGCCGCATCGTGCTCTGAGACGAATGCCAATCCCACGCCGTCGAGTGCTCCCCGGAACACAAGTTCCAGATCATCCACTACGAGAGGGCCGCTCACGGCAACGGAAAGCTCTTTCTTTCCTTTCTCGAACTCCCATCGATAAAGGCCAGCAGTTCCGTGGCGGAAGTTGATGCAACTGTGCTGTAGCAGATCACGTGGTTCCTTCGGCTTCGGGTGCGACTTGAAGTACTCACGAGAACCGACGATGGCCGGCCGGTGGTCCGGCGACACGCGAACCGCGATCATGTCCTTGGCAATGTATTCACCAAAGTGGATGCCGGCATCGAAGCCGTCGGCGACGATGTCCCGCCGACTGTCATCTGTAGCGACATCGAGTAGGATCTCGGGATATTCCCTGTGCAACCTGCCTAGCTTCGGCGCAACAACAGACGAGATCGCAAGCCGCGGGAGTAATAGCCGAATCCGCCCTGCGGCTCTATGTGTTTGGCCGGAGATCTGAGCTAGCGTATCCTCAACGTCCGTCAGCGCGGGTTTTAGACGGAGAAGCAGCTGTTCCCCTGCCTCAGTGAGCGCGACGCTGCGCGTCGTTCGCGAGAGCAGCCGGACACCGACATCTTCTTCGAGGACACGCATGGCATGGCTGACGGCCGATGGAGAGACGCCCTGACGTTTCGCGGCACGGGTAAAGCTCCGCTCTTCAGCAACGGCCAGGAAGGTTGCAAGCGCGTTTAAGTCCGAAGGCAGCATTTGTGAATTGTACTCACAAGCCCTTGTTGATTTCAGCGGATTGTCAAACGAATTGGAAGGAGTCAATCTAAGAGAGTCGATGTTAGGCGACAGCAGCGAGGAGAGGAGGCCGTCATGCCCCACGTGATTGTGAAGCTCTGGCCTGGAAAGAGCGAGAAGCAGAAAACGCAACTCGCAGAAGAGATCACCCTGAGCGTGATGGGCACGCTCAACTATGAAGAAGAGTCCGTCTCGGTCGCATTCGAGGAGATAGAAGCCGAGGACTGGGCTGCAAAGGTGTACCGGACGGACATTGTCGGAAACGAGGAGAAGCTCTACAAGAAACCCGGTTATACGATGTGAGATTTTTCCGAACGAGAAGAGGAAACAGAATGAAAAACCCATTTGACTTCACAGGCAAGGTAGCGCTCGTCACGGGTGCAGCGTCAGGACTCGGATTTGCAACAGCAAAGGCTTTTGCAGAATCGGGAGCCTCCGTGGCTTTGGCGGATGTGAATGAGAAGGACGTGCAGGCCGCCGCCAAGGAACTGGCTGACAAAGGCTTCAAAGCTCTGCCGATCCGCTGCGACGTCTCGAAGGACGATGAAGTGGAAGCAATGGTCAAGCAGACGTTTGCCAGGTTCGGCCGCCTGGACATAGCGTTCAACAACGCGGGCATTCAGAACGTCCTTGCCGAGACCGCCGATTCACCTCGCGATGACTACGACCGTGTCATGGCGGTCAATCTGCGGGGCGTTTGGAGCTCGATGAAGTTTGAGCTGCAGGTGATGCGGGAACAAGGCAGTGGCGCCATCGTCAACTGTTCTTCTTTGGGAGGTCTTGTTGGGGGCAATCAGCGCGGGACGTATCACGCGGCGAAGCATGGCGTGATCGGTCTCACGAAGAGTGCAGCTCTCGAGTATGCAACTCGCGGCATTCGTGTGAACGCTGTATGCCCCGGTCTCATCCGTACTCCGATGGTCGACAAGATGGAGGCCGGCGGCCAGGGAGAGGCATTGAAAATGATGCGCGAGATGTTCGTTCCCATGCAGCGCGAAGGCCGCCCCGAAGAGATTGCGAACGCCGTTCTGTTCCTGTGCAGCGATGCGGCCAGCTACATCACCGGTCAGTCGATCTCGGTCGATGGTGGCTTCGTCATGCGCTAGAGAGGGAAGCAGATGGGGCAAAGTCCAAATCTGTGAATAGAGCGCCACCTTGGACGGTGCCATGACCGTCGTTTGAGCGGACTTCGCGAGTACGTCTCACATGGAAACAAGCTTTCACGGAAGGAGAAGATATGCGTGGAACAGTTCTTTATGGAACCAAGGACATCCGGTTCGAGGAAGTGCCGGAATCAAAGATCGAAAGTCCTACGGATGCAATCATCCGGATGGCAGCTACATGCGTTTGTGGATCGGACCTTTGGCCATATCGCGGGCTACAGCCGCTGAATGGGGCCACACCCATGGGGCACGAGTACTGCGGCTTTGTAGAAGAGGTCGGCAGTGCGGTGACCTCGGTCAAGCCCGGCCAATTTGTAGTCGGCTCTTTCGCGACCTCCGACAACACTTGCCCTCATTGCCAGTTTGGTTATCAGTCCTCATGCGTGCAGCGTGAGTTCATGACGAGGGCGCAAGCTCCCTATCTCCGCGTGCCATTGGCCGACGGAACACTCGTGGCAACCTCTGACACACCTTCAGACGATCTCGTGCCCAGCCTGCTGGCGGCCTCCGACGTGCTAGGCACGGGCTGGTTCGCTGCCGACGCAGCCAACGTAAAGCTGGGCGCGACCGTCGTGGTCGTGGGTGACGGCGCTGTTGGGCTGCACGGCGTGCTCTCCGCGAAGCAAATGGGAGCGGAGCGAATTATTGCGATGAGCCGCCATGAGACTCGACAGAAACTTGCACGTGAGTTCGGTGCGACCGACATCGTGACAGAACGCGGCGATGAAGGTGTCGCTCGCATAAAGGAATTGACCAACGGCATCGGAGCAGATTCCGTGCTCGAGTGCGTCGGAACTCCGGAGTCGATGCAGCAGGCGATCCGGTCCACGCGGCCGGGTGGTTTTGTGTCGTATGTCGGGGTGCCACACGGCGTTGAACTGGATGGACAGCAACTCTTCTTCTCGCATGTTCATCTGCACGGAGGTCCTGCTCCCGTGCGCCGCTATCTTCCGAAACTGATTGATCTCATCTTGAAGGG
>JGI26532J50257_10000931_pt1 | contig 14219 bp, 23 predicted proteins | sample ThiBiot_500_plan_FD_50257 | JGI IMG/M metagenome (IMG submission 50257) | reverse complement strand
AAAAAAAACAAGGCTAGTTCTTTTGTTGTTGAAATAGTTCTTGTATTTGTTGTGTTGCAGTCATTTGTGGATATTCGACTTCGACGAGATCTTGATCGGGATAGGTTCGTGTTGTTCGGTCGATGGATTTGTTAGTAAATGGCGTCCAAATGCCTTGTACCGATGGTGAATCTGTATGCATTTCTTTTAATAAACGCCATTGTGGATCGCCTTGTTGTGTTACTAATGAATGTATCCACCAATTGACACGTTCTCGATCACAATTCGACAATGGTATCCATTGTCGATCACCACTAAGATATTCACCGATAATATTCGGCGCTCGATGACGTCGTGGTTGAACGTAAACAACAATCGACGGATGATCACGTGCAAATTTTGCTAGATCATTAGCAATCCATTCTCGTGTACCGTAGGATGTACGAAATTCTTTACAAACTTGAATAGTTAAACGTTGCAATTGACAAATATAACGTGAACCGACACCNTTTTGTAAACGAGTCGATATGTATTTAGCTGGGGTAACGTCGTCGAATGAATGAAATGAACGAATCGATTGAAATGATCGTGATGGAAGAAGAACAAGACGACGTAGTATTTGAGACATATCGAACAGACAAAAACGATGATGAGATTTTTCAGATTCCAATACGAAATCAGTCTAATTCCTAATGGTGAAATACAGGCAATCAATAGAAATTCAGAGAAAACTAGATGGCGTTATGTATTCACAGAGACTAAAATCTATTTATTGTTATTATTTNAAAAAAACACATATTCTCAAAAAACAACTAATTGATATTGATATTGATATTTATAGATCGAAGAAAATTGTCGTTTGAATTCAATTGACATAATGCGTTTATTGAAAAATCCCTGAGACCGGTTGAGATAGAATTTCAAATGAAACTGTTCGAGGAATAAAAATCGACTCGATAGAATCGATGAAAGCCAATCGTAGTTGACTAAATTGACATTTGTCGATATTGTTCGGCTTATTTTCAACTGTTCAATATTCGGAATACAACGGAAATATTCATCAAGTATTTCATCATTCCACGGCCAATCATCCGATAGCATATTGATATTTAAAGATTTTAAATTCAAATGACAAATTGAATTTCTCGGACAAGGTGATTTTGTATTAAATTTAAATTGAAATGAATTCAAATTTGGACACGATGAAAGAATAAAAACATAGATTTGTCCATTGATTTCATTTAATTTCAAATAACGTAATGAATAACATGTTTGACTGTTGGATAAACCGGATAGATTCATTCGTGAGATGTAACAAAATTTTAAATTCGAAAAAAAATTCGAAAATATCAATTGCCGCATATCGAACATGTAGAACGGATGAATTTTATGATTGAGATAGAGATATTCAAGTTGACTGAAATCCATTTGTTTGATTTCATGAATTAGATCATCGGTTAGATAATCTAGATGAAGTGAACGAAGATTTGTAAATTTTTTGAGTTTATTATTTGGAAATATTGTTCGAATAGATAGATGACGAATATAAGGAAACGAAAGACTGATCAATGATGAATGATGAGACTGTTCAGTTGAATAATTGAGATGAAAATGTGATTCGATTAAATTATTCAAACGAATATTTAAATTATAGAATAAACCGAACAATTCATCAGTAGAAAAATATTCGAATAGATGGATTAATAATTCATTAGACAGACATTCGAATATTGTTTTCATCTAAAAAATAAACGGACGATTCATCTTCTTCTTCTTTTTGTTTTCGGTTTTTATTCATTCGAAAAGAGAGAAAAAAAAAAATAAAACGATATAGTTTTACAGAGATTCTCTGTCTAATATCAGTTGAGCAGTATAATGACCTTGATGTAAACGAGAAAAATCCTGATGAATTAGTTGCTGAAGATGAATTTCATTGTCAATGGGCGAATATCGAATGAAATATTTAAATAAACGTAATTTTAATAAACATAAACGAATAGTCGATGCTAAACAATCGTAATTGATGAGATTTTCAAGAGAACATATTCGTGTAAGTTGAAATTGTTGAAGATTTGGCAGATGGGATAGAATTTGTTGAAGAATTTGATTATCTTCCAAGAATGAATTCGATTTATCAAGTGAAATTGAAAGTTGTTTTAATTGATAATGTACTTGACAGAATGGATCGGATAAAGACGGTGGTAGGTCATAGGTTTTCGTACGTAGATAAAATTGAAAATATCGAAGATTCGAACATGCAGATAGAATCCGTTGGTATGTAAGAGTATCGATATTAGTTAATTTTAAAATTGTTATCGTTGGTGATGATGAATAAGTTGTAATTTTTAATGAATCATTATGACTTGCTAATTCACAAGATTGTAAATGTTGAAAAGAATTTGCAAATATTCGATCGAATAAAAGATTCATTTCAAGCATCGTATGTACAAATGATATGGACAGATGTTTCAAATTGGGCATCGTCTGAGGTTTTAATTGTCCGAGAACTTGTGGCAANGGACAATCGAGTTTTANACGTTGAACGTTTGGAAAATGTTGAAGATTAAAATTAATCCACGAATTTACAATTAATGTATGCACATAGTAGGAGAAAAATTCTTCGTTTGTTTTTAATAAATTCGATTGATNAAGATGACAGAATAGTTTTAAATATTGAAATGATTGTATCAATTGATTGATACGAGAATTAAGATTTCCAAATGCACGAAATAAATTACGTGCATCAAGATTTTTGAATATATCTGTAAGTAATTCATTGGGNAGATCTTCAAATTGAGATTTAGTCATCTAGAAAACACAAAATTTCTAGTGAATAATAAGANAANATTGATAATTATTGAAATGAAGTTCANAAAAATTTTCAAATATTCGATTATAAATCTCTCTNAGATGCAAATTATCACTCGTTTTCTTCTTCTTCTCCTCGTCCTCGCGAAAATATAGATCAACTCGAAATTTTCGNATGACTTTCAAATATTTATCCACTAAACTCTTAAACCAATCGTACGAAATATATGATTCTAATATTTTGAAATCATAGATCACTAAATGAATAGTTAATTCATGAAGATACGGTACAACTGAAAGATAATTCGAAAGAATATCATCGATTGATGAATGAAATATATCACCAATACGTAAGATTAATCGTTGTAGTTGATGTTCATGAACAGAATTAAATGGAAGTGTTTTGTAATAGCCTGCTATGCCGATATCAAGAGAAATCAACTGNGGACATGATTCAAGAATTGTTTTGTAATTTAATGAATTTATACAACCGAGTTTTAATATTTCAATTGAAGAGAAATCATTTCGTGTTTGTAGAATTTCTAGTAACNAAAACNAAATATTAAAGATGAGAGACACGATTTATTTACCTTGAGATGTAAGAGACAAATGTTGAAGATATGGTAAAGAATATTTACTCAATAATGTACTCGATGTTTGCGGTAGACTTTTCAAATTTAATCGTCGAATATTTGGAAAATAACTGAGATCAATATCGATAGTTGTTCGATTGACAAGTGTATAAGTAAATAATTGACAAATATGTTGTTTGAAGATTTTATTTTGAATTTGATAGATTAATTTCAATTGATGAAACGATTGAATAAGTTGATTNTAATGTTGATTTAAATTAAAAAAGGCTTGAAATAAATCTTGTGCATTAAAATGNCGAAAAATAAGAAAGAGAATTTCATTCGGCAGATGTTCGAAAGATGAATGTGTCTCTTTCAATTGCATATTAAAAATCTACGAANATGAANAAGAAAAGAAGATTTTTATTTACATATGAATTATATCAAATGATGAATATNGATAAGATGANAACATCTTTTGAAAATTTTCTTTTAACTGACAGAGAATTGGTTTTGTTTGTTGAGTTGATAGATGTAAAGACAAACGAAAGACTTTCAAATATGTACATTTTTGCTGAAGAATCATGGCAAATGTATCGAAGGAAAATATTTTTGAAAGACAATTCGTTGAACATTGAAGAGACAATAATTCAAGATTTGGTAAAAGAGAAAAAAAACTTTCGAATAAATCGATTTCATTTGCATGCGAAATTGTTTGTTTCAATTGAAATTTTAATCGTTTAAGTTTATCATGTATTCGAATCGATTGTATTGGCGTTGGATCGAATTGATTCAGAAGACATAAATCAAGTGAATACAAATTTGGACAAGCATTTAAAATTGCAATATGTATTAGCGAATCATGTGATGATATACGTAGATATTGAAGTGAAAGACATTGATTCCATGATAATTGTCGAATTTCATTCGATGGTGAATAAACANTTGTTAAATACGATGATTTTAAACAAGGATATTGATTTGAAAAGATTTTTTCATGTAAAATAAATGTCGAATAAAAACATCGTGGTGATATCAATGAAATACTCGTCAATTGTAAACCATCGATAAATAATTGAGAGATTTGTTCATCTTTGGAATTATATAGAATTAAACGATGTAAATTAGGATAATTTACAAGACAAAATTGAGCATGATTATGTACAATTAATGTTTGTATACGTGAAGTAAACAAATAATCATATTTATCATTTTCATTGGGTCGTAGTTCTAAGTAAAGATGAGTTAAAGAATCGAGTAAATTGGTTAATCGTTGATTAAGATTGTAGAATGCTTGATAGACACATCGTGCATTGAGATATTGAAAGATTTCGATAAGAATTTCATTTGGAAGACATTCAATCATTCACAAAGATGATTCTATCTAGAAAAATGCAAACAATGATGTTCGATTATTTGTTGAATAGAAACAGAATTGATCTTGACGTTGTGTACATTGAATTGATGAAAAACATGCATGTAACTTTCGTATTTGTTCAATCGAACTATTTTCATTGGGATATTCAAGAATTTGACAAGAAAATTTTCGAAGAAACGGATAAGATTTGACAAGATCTTCGGCAAGATTTAAAAATGTTCGTGTACATAATGAGAAATGAATCGATTTCAAATTTGGCATAAGTAAACAAATTGATTTCATATTCCAAATACAAGTCGATNGTCGAGCTTGAAGAAAAATCAATTGTTTCAATGGATGATTGACTAAATTCGAATGTATCTCATTGTATTGATCATTGCCAGTTATTTTTATTTGTAAATGTGTTAATTGTAAACAAATTTGAAGAATTAAAGAAATGAAATTGATATTTTGTGTAATGAGAACTAACGAACGAAGTGAAGGAACTTGGGAATAGGATAAAGGCGTGTCAATTTGTCCGAGATCAGCATAANGAAGATGAGAAAATTTATTCGAGAAAATTTGTTGAACTATTACTTGTGTTGATTGACTAGAGAATGTCGGTGAAATAGAAAGATAAGTTAAATGTGGAAAACGATCAGCTTGAATTTGTTGTAGATGATTTTCATTCGCGAGATTTAATTTTAACGATCGTATTTGAGAGAATTTTGTTAAATCAATATGATCTAATGTCACAATGACTAGACGAATGATCTGTTCAGATGATATTTGTTTATCATATGTTTGATTTCGATATAAAATTAAATTGATATTTTTATAGGATTGAAATAATTGTTTGAAACGAGAATTTAAATTTGAAAATATTTCAACTAGATCAGCTATTTTCATGTAATCGAAAATATTGATAATTAGTTCGTTTGGTAATTGTTCAAAGCAACTTATCATTTATTAATTCGAATAGTAAAAAGAAAACAAGATAAATACAAGTCGTTTTTTGTTTTCACGTGATGAATCATACGATAAAAATTATTTCGAAAATTCATTTGACAGAAAAAAAGACGAACAATAAATAACAACGACAAGGCAAATTTTCTTAAGTGTCTAATGCATCCAGAAAGCAAGCAAAAGAGAGAGAAAAAAAAGAAAATTGGTATTCTAGGTGTCACTATGCGCTTATTGAATATGTAAAAAAATATATATAGTTATTTCAGTGGCCCTTCGGGTTCATCGACTTCGATTATTTCATCATCAGCAGCGGTCTCGTCCACACTACTTGGTTGATATTCGACTTCTGCTTCGACTTGATTTAATTCGTAATAGTGTTGTTCTGATGGACTATCACTATCAGCAGAGATTATATCATCATAATCATTATTAAATTCGCTGTCAATCAATTGCTGTTGTTCATCAATAGATTTCTGTTGAAAAGTAAATGCTATCAAACATATTATCAGCAAAGAAATTATTCCAATGAAATGTAGTTTTGCCATTTTAAAACTAAAGGCTAGAGCATCGATTTTGTATTGCTATTTAAACTTTCTATTCTCGCTTCTTTTCGCATCCCATCTGTTACGTTTTTGATTATTATTTGAATAAATGAATATNTTTTTGTTTTGTTTGTTTATATTTATCTTTGTTCAGGCAAATCAAATGTTGACATAAAATCAAAGGCGATTCGATGTTCAACGTTTTTCGTATTTGATTGTGATCATAGGAAAAGTTTGTAACGTTCGTTCGATCGTCCGTACGACGTGTCATTAAACATAGAAGGAGAGGAGAGGAGACAGAGAAAGAGAGAATGTCGTGATTTGTATTCTATACGCCACGATTTTTTTTTTGCTCTCGACTCTTTCGAGTAACGAAAAAAAAAAACGAAAGAACGAACCGAAGAAGGTTTGTAAATTGGTGATGCGAAACTATTATCACATAGACAAATGCCTGTGCTTCCTGCTCGTCGTCATCCATTGACTGTTCAAGAGTTACTTTCTTATCGACTTCTAATTCAAAGTCTTCGAAATCTTTACTATGATCATATAACACCGGAGTTAACTATTTATGCGCTGAAATCATTACGAGATTTGATTTTTATGGGAATCGAATTATTGACTGAAAATACGATGATACAAGTNATCTCATTGAAGAAACACGATCGTACGCCGTTGAGAGATCTCGCTGAAGAATATTTAAGTGATCGAAATCGGAGCTTTGCAGATTTTGCTTATATGGGAGAACAAATATATCAAGTTGATACGAATAGTGTGCTGTTCTTATGGGTTTTCTATTGTTTTCTACATGGTACATATGGATTAAAAGTCCTTCAAAAAGGTGTCAGATGTTTAACTATTGCTCGTGCTCTACGTGTGATCACATTTTCATTGACTGTTCTACCGAATCCAAATATCAATTGTCATTTCAAAGGACCAGTTGATCCATTTAATTTAAGTCCAGGTAAATCAAACAAAAACTTATAAAAAAAACACCATGTATACTTTCAGGTGGTGCTTGCAATGATCTACTCTACAGTGGTCATGTAACTGTCTACACAATCTCGGCTTTAGCTGTGACAATTCTCTGTTCATTATATCCGTTTGCTCCTCTTCGATTTGCTATTCGAATATTTATCTGGATGCAGGTTATTCAACGAATGATTCGAGCGATTATCGAATTGCATCATTATTCTGTTGATATGTTTCTTGGTCTTTGTGTAACTTTACTTATTTGGCATGCTGAAGTTCTCTATTACGATCTGCCTCAAGCTCCACAACCGTTATATCCGCACGTAAAGAAATTTCTATTTCCCTACGATTACGACGGAACAGTTGATCGATATGTCGATCAAATCTTACTGATCTACCGACGTTTTCTAAGACAACCATGGAAAACTTTAATGTTTATTGTTCGAGATCGTGATTGTTTGCAGAAACGAGTTCGTTCGAAAATTATTTAAGATATTTTTGCAAATAGATGTCGTTTGATAATAAATAAACTTTGGATTTTTTCCATATTGTTTTTTTCTCATTTGTCTCTCTCTCTTTCTCGCTGGTTAAAGGTAAATCTAAAAAAATACATTTTATTTTTGCGAATGGCCGGTGTTCGTCGTGCGAAATTATATCAAGCCGTTATTCAATTCTCTTCTCGTGATCTTTAAATAGAAACCACGTTTTAAAATGGTGAATATATAATTTCGACAGACAAAATAAATAAAAAAGTTTTTTGTTTTAATAAAAAAAAAGCAGCAGGATTCAGATTTTGAAAATGATCCTGATGATTGCGAATATGAAATGAGCGAACAACGAACGAATGAACGTCGTATTGAACAGCAATTAGACGACTTTCGTACGAAATGGAAAAAAGAAATTCAACAACGAACTGTCTACGGACATGTTTTGCACGATAAACAACAACAACAACAACACGAAGAAACAATCGATCGTGAAGAACAAGTACAAAAATTACAATGATGAAATATTATGTAATTCGAAATTTTAGGCTAAACATTTCTTTCAACGTGCAACAGAATTAGAACGTGAAAGAAAATTATACGACGGTAAATGCGCATATCGATGAATTTCTTGACATAGTTTTGTCGTCTTTTAGCAATCAAATACTATCGAGCAGCTATGCAATTGGTGCCTGACATTGAATTTCGAATGGCTCATCGAGATCAACAACAAGCAACGACAACAACTGAACTCGATCCTTCATTGTAACGAAAGGATTTCATTTGAAAATAAATCGTAAATCTGAAATTAATTTAGAGGACAACTCGATGATGACGATCAACAGTTGGAAACCGATTCGAATCTTCTCGAATCATTTCAACATGTGAACATCGATGAAAACGAATTGACGACAATTTGNACGAAAAATTTTCCTCAACAAGTACACGCCGATCAAACGAAAATCTAAGTTTTCTCTGTTTGTTTTTNGTTAAAATAGGCAACNCACATTTCGAGTTTACCATTCGAAGTTTTGATTTACATCTTTCGTTGGATTGTTTCATCGGANTTAGATGTTCGTTCATTAGAACAATGTGCACGTGTCTGTCGAGGTTTCTATCGTTGTGCACGCGATGCACAATTNTGGAAAATGATTTGTTTTAAAACATGGGGCAAACAAACAGGCAAACCAATGAATAATATCAATTGGCGGCATATGTTCATTCAACGGCCGCATGTTGTTTTCAATGGTGTTTACATTAGTAAAGCAACGTACGTTCGACAAGGCGAACAATCATTAGATTCGTTCTATTCACCATGGCATCTAGTCGAATACTTTCGCTATATACGATTTTTTCCGGANGGTTTGTGTTTTGTTGTCTTTGTTTTTGATGATGATNCAAAATGAATTTGATTTGTTTAGGAGTGGTGATGGTTTATACAAGTGGTGAGAAACTTNGATAATAAGNAAAATGAAGAGTAAGACTAGNGTTTGTTTGTTTTTCTTTCTAGCTGATGAACCTCGAGCAGCAGTCGCACGTTTGAGAAGTCGATATGCAAATAAAGAACCAGGACTTATCTATGGAAATTATCGATTTCAAAATAATCGAGTAAATTGATCGGCTATGGAAATTGAAATTTGCTTTGAATATGATTCTGTTTAGGTTGTCATTGTTGCAAAACGTATGACACAACGATCGATGGGCCATGTTCAACGACGTGGTGGAAGAGATAATCCACCGTCGGACATCGATCAGACCATGCATATGGTACGAGCAAAACTTTCTCTTGCAAACACAGAAGTAGATTTTTGTTTTTGTTCAATTAGGAATTTGAAATGACCGATGCAGGCAAGAAAAAACATCATCAACTTGTATGGAAACATTATGAAATTCGATTTACTAATCGATGTACTGGTGACGAACGTACATCAACATTAGATGTTACTGATCGACATGCTTATCCACATCTTATCTTTTCACGAGTTAAAAGTTATACTCTTGCAGCTGAGCAAATTTTGAAGTGATTCTCGCTCTCTCTATTTCTATTTGTATATAATTTCTTTCATTCTCCCTTGAGGCTATCTAGTTAGACACTGTTTTTTTTTCTTATTTAAGAAATAAAATCATGCATACAATTTAAAAGAAAAGAAAATTTGTCAGTTTTAAATCTTTTGCCATAAAGCCCATGTTAATGGGCCGGGTTCAGCGCCTGTATACGATCGATGTGATGTCACACAACGATATTGAACGCCATTGTAGAGAACAATATCATCTTTTTCATAGGCTACTAATACACCTGACCAAAGAGGTATACGAGTCGATGTACTNGATGGAAGNGATTTGCCCGCNGATAAGTGATCTAAGAGCATNGTCGATATAAGAAGCCAATTTTTTGTAAGACGTTGTTTATTTTTCCGTTTTGCAAGAGTTGCATTCGATTTCAANGGCGGATGACGTATGGTTTTCTTTGGATTNATACGAATATCTGAACAGCCCATGAATGTTTCGTTTTCTCGGCCTAGGCCTGGTCCAGATTTATTCGTTGCTGGATCANGGCCCCAATTATTTCCTGTTGTATATTTCCATTGAAAAACACAATGTTGACAAGCAAGATTGAGTGGNAATTGAACATGAATGNGTATCATTTCCGAACCATGTTGAGCAATATCACGATATTTTGTTGAATTACTTTCGAGAATTGATAAAAGATGACGATCGAGACATTCTTGTGTTGCATCGGATGTTGGCGTCGGATCAAGACTGCATACACGAAATTCGAAATAACCCTGATGATTTGCAGATAACTAAATCAACGAATTTTATATTTGTCTTTGTTAACTATTTTATAAAAATCAGTTTTTTGTTTCATTACTTTTATTTGAACATCCATTTGTTGTCCTTGATCGTAGGTTTTTATAATCTTGCCGAGATATTTTGCTCCGCCTTTTTCAAATAATTTCATCCCTCGATCGTACGGTTCGCCACAGATACTACATTTACCTCCTAATTGAAACATACAAAAAACAAATAAATCATTTAAATTTCTACATCATTCGAAATTCACCATTTGTATTCCATTGATGTCCAACTCCGCCGCAGAACATTTCCATATGACTTTCATATGAACAACANGCTTTAAAATCAGCATCGACAAGCCACGCCGAACTACGTGCTATNGGCTCGAAAAGATATCCATGACCATGGATACGTAGTGAACAAAACGAACAAACGATCAAGAGACTTAACAGCATGATTTCATTCGAAGTTATGAACGAAATCAAATCTNTCTAATACATGCATAATATGCATAGTCAACATCGATTNCAAATCGCTCATGTAATTACATTCGATTGTATACCGAGAACTATCATATTTCTTTTATCAATACAAAGGTCAGTTATGTATATATTNGGTTTTACTATACATAAAAAGCGTTCTTTTTTTTCTATACTTCTCGAGAAAAATCTTATTATTAANCATTTGTTTCTTTTCAATTATGATCGATCAAACAAAAGTTATTTACATTATATACCGGAAACAAAAAGACAAATAACCGTTTCTTTATTCTTTTTTTTTACTAGAAGAAACGACTGNTTTTTTTNCTGCTTCTTCTTGTAACACATTTTTCACAATGTTAAACATGATCATCGCAATTTTAGTCTTATCAAATTTNATTCATCATGTTTCATCAATCGAATGTTTTACATGTAGTCAANCTGGATATTATTGTCAATTGCCACTCAATCTCGATGCCGGTGATGAAAGTAATGAGAATGACGTTGATACATCCAGTTATGATCCTGGTTATGCTTGTCAAGTAGAATGAGATTTCTTTCGTTTTTCTTTCAAAATCTCAATTTTAGAGTGATCATTCATACAATCCTGTAACACGTGAAGAAAAACTTATTCTTCGTGGTATAAGTGAATGCGACGAAATCAATATACCAAATCGTCGTGTTCATTGTTGTTANACGAATCATTGTAACAAACAATTACTACCTATTACGATTGAAACTTATTTCGATTCATACAGTCCATCGAATTTACCATCGATAGTTTTAATTTTATTTCAATTTTCTTTTTCTTTCCTGTGGCGTTTTTAATAACTTTTTTTTTTTGTCAAAATATACAATAAACAAGAGAGAAAAAAAAACATAAAATAACGATTTCATTTTCTTTTTGNAACATCGTTATGACATCGTCACAAGCAGTGAGTTTGTTTTCGAACCTAATCTAAAGATCTGTATATATATGGAATATGTAGGCAAACGCAGCTCTACTTCGATCGTTACAACGTGTTCGTGATCGAAATGCACCAATTGAAACGGTAATATCAGGTCCGNCTTATGAGCAACCGAAACCACAATGGAATACATCGACTGCCTATCAACCGACTAAAGTTCCGAGATCTGTTTTTCTCGATGGAAACCAACGTCCACCTACAACACGTTCGGCATATAATTCTGAAAGAACATCACCTGTTAAAGTTATTCGTCCACAGGGCGTTACAACAACAACATTTGAAGAACCAATACGAACAGGTCCTGTTTTTATTCAACAACCATATCAAACCTATTCGACAACATCGAGATTAATTCGAGCTGAACCTGAAGGTAATCGAAAAAAAAAACGGACAGGAGGAATTTTTTAAAATTTATGTTAGTTGTTGTGGTTGAATCAAAGCCGACTACTCGTCGATCATTTTTCGATCGTTTTCGACGCAATAAAACCTATCAAACAAATCACTATAGTGATCGTGATATTCTTCTTATGACACAAGAATCACGAGTTCATCGATGCTGTAAATGTTGCGCACAAGGTCGTCTAGCTTCAGCATGTCCATCATGTTATTTCTGTGAATTATTCTATGGTTGTCCACTTTATTGTTGGTTATTAACATTTCTTCTTCTACTTTTACCAATGCTCGCTCTTTTCGGTTGGCTTCTTTCCGAACAACCCGGTAATATAAACAATAAATAAAAATTTAATATTTCTTCTTTTTTTTGTTATTGTTCTTCTATTAGCTATCAATCCTGCTAAACGACAGTATGTTACACGACAATCATCGATTTATGATGATAGTGTCTATGCTGTGATGAGAAATTGTGCCAAACCTTATTGTACAAATGGTTCACCAGCAACAACAACATTCGTATATTATTTAACCTATCGTGATTATTCAGTAACTGAAATAACATCAAATGGAAATCAATTATCTACAATTTCGTTTGTTATTTTATTTATTTTTATTCAATTTATTTTAATGTTTTGTAATAATTGGTAAACAAGTAAATAAATTCGTCGATTCAATCAATAATGTACTGTTTGTTGTATCTGTTATATTTGAATCTTTCGAAGAAAACGAACCGTATACAAATGTTGAATTAGCAGTTGATTTGCGTAAATTGAGCGTAACTGTATAATCTTCAAAAACATCAAGTATCTCTTGACTCGAATAGTATTCTGTAAAGAAAATACTTCCAATAATATTTGTGGTTGTTGTTATTGTAGTTGCTAATTGGCCGAATGTAGGCACTAGAAATAAGAAAGTTCTTGGAAGTAAACGAACGAATGATTGAGGATAATTCGAAATCAAATATTCGTTGATACTTCGAAGAAATATTTCATAAAGAGCAGTCGTATTACTAGGTACAAATATGGACAGCGACGAATCAGCGAATAATTCTATTGCAATATTAACATCAGCTTTGTAAACTGTTTGAGTTTGACAGAAATTAGTTGAATTTAATTGAATTGTTTGGTTTACAAATATTGACGTTATAGGAAAGCACATATAGAAATAACTTTGTTCTTGTATTAAATCAATAGGATAACTAATGTTTAAATTTAAAGAAGATACTCGACTACGATCCGATTTTGAAGAACCTGTAGATGTTGTCAATGTTAATAGTGGTGAGTACGAATTTAACACATTTTCTATGGCATTTCTCTTTAAATGTTGACCAAAATAGATTTGACTAGTTATGGTTACTGAAACTGTATTAGCATCTTCAGTTGAACTTTGATATGGTGCATCTGAAATGTCTGTTATAGCAAGTTTAATAAATCTGTCCGAGAAATGTAGAATAATGAGTGCAGTAAGATTTGTTGATAAATGTTCAAATGTAGCTGTTGAATTATAGAAACTTAATATCTCATTGTTGGCAATTGAACGTTGTATGGTTATAACTGCATTGATGTGTGTTAACGATTGACATACATCCATTTGAGTAGTCATCATAAGAGTTTCAGTTGAATCAACTAAAATCATTCGAAATATTTAAAATAACTTTTTTATGTTTCACTTACTTATGTTTTCAGTAGAATTAGCCATGTTAACACTAGATGTTGTAAGCAGTGTAGACTCATTATCAACCGTATCAGTAATATTATCTGATGGAGTGAATGTATCATTATGCGACGATGTGCTATTCGCATCCGGATGTTCTATAGGGATGGTAGTGTCGTCTGATGGAGTGAATGTGTCATTATCCAAGATAGTAGTATTAGCATCATGATGTTCTATAGGGATGGTAGTGTC
>JGI26532J50257_10000921_pt1 | contig 14291 bp, 10 predicted proteins | sample ThiBiot_500_plan_FD_50257 | JGI IMG/M metagenome (IMG submission 50257) | reverse complement strand
AACTGCGCGAGATCGCCGGCGCCGAGACCGCCACCATCATCGACGTGTTCCTCGACGACACCACCCCGCTGGTGCGCCAACTGCAGGAGGCCGCGGTCGCACCCGACCTGGACCAGCTGCGCGAACTGGCGCACAGCCTCAAGTCGGCCAGCGCCAATGTCGGCGCCCTGGCCCTGTCGGCGGCGGCGCGCCGGGTCGAACTGGCCGCCCGGTCCGGCAAGCTGGAACGCCCGGCGGTGATGGTCGCGCTGATCATTGCCGAGTTCGCCCGCGCGCGACTGGCGCTGATCGGCTACCAGTCGGACATCCGCGGCGAACGGGCCCTGCAGGCCTGAGCCCGGCTCGCGCGCATGCGCGCGTCGCGCCCGGACACGCGTGCGGGCAAGGGGAGTGGGATCACCGCCGCGCGTCAGCACCGCACTGCGCAGCTGACGGATGCCGTGGCAGCACGGCAGCAACGGCGGCGCGGGCGCCGTTGGCGGGACCCGGCAGCGCCCGGCGCGGCGCCGGGCCGGAGGCTCAGTCGTCCAGCTTGGTCAGCAGGTAGTTCGGCTCGCCGATGCGCTCGATCAGGTCCAGCTGCGTTTCCAGCCAGTCGATGTGCTCTTCCTCGGAGTCGAGGATCTTCACGAACAGCTCGCGGCTGACGTAGTCGCCGATGCTCTCGGCGTAGGCCACCGCCTCGCGCAGCACCGCCACCGCCGAGGTTTCCAGCGCCAGGTCGCAGCGCAGGATCTCGACCGGACTCTCGCCGATGCGCAGCTTGCCCAGCGCCTGGAAGTTCGGCAGCCCCTCGAGGAACAGGATGCGGTCGGACAATGCGTCCGCATGCTTCATCTCGTCGATGGATTCCTTGTACTCGTGCTCGGCCAGCTCCTTCAGGCCCCAGTTCTTCAGCATCTTGGCGTGCAGGAAGTACTGGTTGATCGCGGTCAGCTCGTTGTAGAGCACCTTGTTGAGGAACTCGATGACCTTGGCGTCGCCTTTCATGGGGGTTGCTCCTGCACGCATTGAACGCGCGCACTGTAGCGTCACGCGTGCGCTGATGAAGGAACGCGAATCGTACGCATTGGTCCGTCCGCAACTGCGGACCTGCCCGCCACGGTCACGCCGCGGCTGCGCGCCGCGACGGAATTCAGGCCACCCTGGCCAGGCCGAGCATCGGCAGCGGCAGGTCGTGCACCGCGCGTGCCGTGGCCAGGAGCTCGCCCGCCATCTCCAGGCAGGAACCGCAGCTGGAACCGCAGCCGGTACGCATCGTCAGTTCGGCAACCGAACTGCAGCCGTTGTCGGCCGCTTCGCGGATCTGGTGGTCGGTGACACCGTTGCAGATGCAGACGTACACGGGGGCGATGGACAGGACCGGCCGGGAGTGGCCGGAAGCCATTTCAACGAAAACGAGAACGATTGTCAATTAAAATGCTGAATCGTTCTCGATCAGGCGGTGGCCGTCAGGCCGTCGGCCCCTCGCCCTGCACCTTCCGCGGCCAATAGCCGCGCTTGCGCGAACGCTTGCGCGGGCGCTCATGACCCGCAGCGTGGCCGGGCATCCACGCCTCCTGGGCGCTCTTCGGCATCGCCGTCACCCCTTGCCCGGCGATACCCTGCGCCAACGGCGCCAGATGCCGCAGCGCGCGCGCATAGACGCCGCGCTTGAACATGACCACATGCTCGACGGGATACCAGAAATCCACCCATCGCCAATGGTCGAACTCGGGGGCCTCGGTATGGTCCAGGCGCACATGGCCCTCGTCGCCGGTCAGCCGCAGCAGGAACCAGACCTGCTTCTGGCCGATGCAGACCTGCTTCTCGGTACGGCGGATGGCGCGGCTGGGCAACCGGTAGCGAAGCCAGCCCGGGGTAGCCCCGAGCACTTCGACATGTTCAGGCAACAGGCCGGTTTCTTCCTGCAGCTCGCGATACATGGCCTCGACCGGCGTCTCGTCGGAGTTCATCCCACCCTGCGGGAACTGCCAGCCATCCCGGCGCACGCGTCGTGCCCAGAACACCTGTCCGTCTTCCCGCATCAGCACGATGCCGACGTTCGGTCGATAGCCGTCCGGATCGATCACGATGCGGACTCCTAAATATTTCTACTGGCTTGGACTCTGCCATGGCCGCTGCAATGCCACAAGCGCGGAAAAAACAGTTGACAGGCAAGCCGCCGATACGCAGAATTGCGGGCTCCCTGAGGCTATGTAGCTCAGCCGGTTAGAGCACAGCACTCATAATGCTGGGGTCGGTGGTTCGAGTCCACCCATAGCCACCAATGCATCGCAAGTCATTGATGCCTCGGGAGAATCTAGCACTTTTGCTCTCTTTAGCCCTACTGCTACAGCGAGTGCCCACAAAGTGCTACAGCGACGCGGTCAGATTTATACTTCGCGTATCGTCGTCCCCTCCCGTATCCGGGCCGTCTGGGGACGCACAGAACTCAACCGAAGCCTGCGAACCGGCGACCTCCGAGAGGCTCGCAGGCGCTTGATGTTGTGGGAAGCCCAAATGGGCGTCTTCCTGCACCAGATCGACCGGAACCTTCAGTCGATGACTCGCGAAGAAATTGACACCATCTACCGCCAGTACCTGGCAACGAAGTTTGATGAGATCGAAGCAAGGCTTTCCCAGCCTCTCGATGAAGACCAGAAAGACGGCACATCCTTCTACCTGAATGACGAAGCCCACCGCATCTCGGCGGCACTGGCCTTTGGGCAGGTGGACGAGCGCTTGCCGGAAGCCGCCCAGCTGGCACCCAATGCAACCGGGGATACACACCGCAGACTCGCAAGGCGCCTCTTGGAAGCGGACCTTAAGGCGACCGTGGCCGAGCTAAAGGCACTTGAAGGGGAACCCTTGGAGCTTCCCCAGGAAATCCTTTCCACCACTGGCGGGGCCAAGGATCGGACGCAAAGCTCACCCCTGCTCTCGCAGGTGGTTCAACTCTATTGCGAGGAACACATCGGCCTGAAGAAGTGGTCGGAACGCACCGCCGAGCAGAGCCGCAAGATATTCGAGCTGATCGTGGATTTGCTTGGGGACCGCCCCATTCACCAAGTTACCAAGGCCGAAATTCGCACCTTGGGTACGCAGATGCTTCAGCTGCCCAAGAACATGACCAAGATCTTCCCTGGCCTCACCCCTCGGCAGATTCTTGAAGCATCAGCATCGCAGCCCGAGCTGCCGCGCCTGCAACCTCGCAGCATCAACAAGAACTATCAATACGTCCGTTCGCTATTCATCTGGGCAACAGAGCACGACCATCTGACCCAGAATCCAGCCACGATTTTGCGTGATGTCAACGAGGGACGCGCTCAGGATGCACGCAAGGCACTCGACGACGACGACGTGGCGAAGTTTATCAGATACACCAAGCAGCACGCCAAGGAGTCTTACGAGCTGTGGATACCTCGCATCATGGCCTATACCGGCTGCCGCATGGGCGAGGCAGCCAGACTGGAAAAGCGTGACGTCCGCCAAGTGGACGGACTATGGGTGTTCGACATCAATTCCGACCACCCGGAGAAGCGAGTCAAAACCGAGAACAGCCTGCGCCTGATCCCTGTGCATCCAAGGCTCATCGAGCTGGGGCTATTGGATTTTGTCAGCAGCTCCGCCGAAGGCTTCCTGTTCCCCCGCCGCATCCGGTACACCGATGACCCCAAGCGCAGCCCGGTGGACCTCCTGTCCAAGCAACTCAGCCGCTGGCTGCGAAAGGCCGGTGTGGAGGACAAGAAGAAGCAGGTGCAGAGCTTCCGGGAAACCATGGCCACCAAGCTAAAGGACCTGGGAACGCCGGAGTACCAGATCGCGGAAATCCTGGGACACGAGAACAGCAACATTTCCACTGGCCGCTATGGCAAGCACACCAAGCTGAGCACACTGCACGAGGCTTTGGCCAAGGTCCACCTGCCGGTCTAACAAGCTGCAACGTGCAGGCGTACTGCTTCCAAGTGCGCCTGCAGCGGCCTCGCTGCCCGCGCCAGACCTGTACCCAGGTGCCACAGCACCAGCCCCCTGCTGGCCGGATACTTGTGCAACTGAACCACCTTCAGCTGGCCGGCATGGTCGTGCTGTTCCCATTGTTTGTGCACACCACCAGCCAGCCGGTGTACCCATTTGGCGACCTGCACCAGTCGATAGCGGGCCTTGCGGTCCGGCTGCGGATCATCCTGGTAGCGCAGCTGCACAGCAATCCAGATGGACAGAGGGACGCTGGGGTCTACCTGGCGCTCCCGCAGGCGCGCCCAGATCTTGCTCGCCCGCTCCGCCGGCGGCTTCCCGACCAACCGGAAGGCCTCCTCTGGTGCACCGCCGCGCATATAAAGAGTCACCACCGCCTCCCTAGCCTCCCTGACAGCCGGAAGATCCCGTTGTTCCTCTAGCCAACGCAGGGCAGCAACACGGTACGGCCGCAGCTCCGCAGCGGTGTAGCTGGGTTTTGAATGGCTGCCGTGGCGGCGGAAGTGCTCGACATGGCGGCGGCAATACGCCTTGCTCAACCCGCTGCCTTGCTGCGCCATGGTGGGATGGCCGCAATCCAGCACTACGCAGGTTGCAAAGGTCGGCTTGGCCTCTCTCATGCGCCGGTAGATGCCTTCCCGGCGCTTCTGGCGAACGCTGCTCATGCGCTTATGCCCCCCACTAATGGGGAGGACTGAGGATTACCTATAGATGGACCATGGAGCCCCCGCGGTGGAGATCCCTCCACCTCCACCCTGAGTTGTTGACCAAGGACATCCTTGGAAGCTTCTTCAAGAGCCCGCTTGGCAACCTCCATCCGATGGTCGGCAACAAGGATGCCGTCGTGGATCGGCAGCGCCACCACTCCGCGGTCTTGGAGCCGGAGCATCGCCCCAATGATGATCTGGCTTTCAAGGTTCATCAGGGCACAGGACTGCCCCTTCCCAAAGAGTGGCACCAAGGCGGGATGCCGCCGCCTGATTCCCGCTACAACCGAATGCACGGTCTCGTGTCTGGCAAAGTGCGCCCTGGCCCCCCGAGGCATGCGAGTGGGCACCTTGGCGTTGGCCAGCAGCGCATTAAAAACCGTCTTCACGCCTTGGCGGTCCCCCGTTACCCCAGGTAGCTCGTAAAGGTCACCCTCGGGGGGCTCTGTCCCGACAAGGGCATAAGCGGTCCTCACCGACATCTGGGCAAAATCCAGGCTGACCACGGGCGCGCCTTCGATGCGCAAGTAGTCCGCACGGTCTTCCTTGGACATGTCCTGCCAGAAGCCGTGGTAGAGGCGCCCTCCTTCCTGCAAGGAGCCGTTGTTGAAGATGCGTTTGAGATACCGCCGCCCCAGGTCCACCGGCTCCGGCCCGACATACGAGATGTCCGCCTGGGCGAGCCAAGAGTTGATCTGCTGCATCTGGGCGCGGAGAGCACGAACCTCCTGCGTGTCGGGCAACGGCAGGGTCTTCGCCGAGCCCCTCACCTTGTCGCTGCGGAGCACAAGGGGATCACCGAGGAGCGCTTGGTTGCGCCCGATGTCCTCGTAGTGGATTTCGAGGTCGTCGATCCTGGCGTCCAGCCAAGGGCTGACCCGGATCATCGTGCGTTCTCCACCGAACCAGGATGCGTAGTAGCCGGGCTGCAGCTCGGCTGCGGCCACTTCCGGGTGGCATAGCAACTTCACCAGGTCCAGGAACGCTTCGGTGAGGAAGGGAGCACGCCGCGTTTGGGGGGACAAGGCGCCCTTGCTCATCTCGACCATGAGCCACGCATCGGGATCATCCAGTGCCCGGTGGACCAGGTCGCACACCAGCGCCTCAGCGGCTGATTCATGGCGCTCTTGATCGGCTTTCCGCCGCCGCCGCTGCCGCCTCTCCGCCTTCTCTATACGCTCAAGCACTTCGGCCACGAGCTGCTTGCTCTTGCACGTTGCAGCAGTCTTGGCCGGGTCAAAAGCCCTGGGGCTCTCGGTGCGGCTTTTTGCAGGCGAGACCGCCTCAGCCGCCACATCCACGCAAAAGTCGACCACCCTCATCCGCACGAACAGAGATACAAAAAGGAACGCACATAGCCCCATCCGCGGCGGCGATAGCCGCGCCAAGCTTGGGGCCGCCGTCGTATTCTATCGGGGCTATCAAAGGAATCCACAACCATGGACAAGGCAGCCGCTGCCGATATTCGTAATGCCCTTTTGGAGTTGCTGCCGGAGGACGGGACCAGCCTGGGGAACCAGAAGCTGCGCACCCAGATCGCCGCCATGCTTGGCGCCGAGGTGCCTGAAGACGACTACTCGGCCGCGCGGGATGCCTTGGTAGCCGAAGGGCTGCTAGCCAAAGGCCAAGGCCGCGGTGGCTCGGTGCGCAGGATCGTGGACCATGCGGCGCCACTCACCTTGGAGGTGCAGGAAAAGCCCCTTGGTGCGGATGCCCCGAAGCCGAAGCAGGCGGGCCTGACGCTGGCCCAGGCCAAGCGTGCAAAGGCCGAGGTCAAGGCCAAGCGTACCGACGAAGACAACCAGGTCATCGCCTACCGGCACGACCAGAAGCGCCGCAACAATCCCGACGTTGGCGTGGTCACCCCGGACAACGATCCTGAGCAGCCCAAGACGCAATGGGCCTACGACCCGCACATCGACCCGGCCCTGCAGTTCGACGTGGGCCGCGCCCAGATCGAAGCGCTGATCGACGACGCGCTGGCCAGCGGCGACGAAGCCTCCATGCGCGCCGCGCTGGAGCAGCTCAAGCGCCATGCCTCGCCTTACCTCAACTGGGCCGGCAAGGCCGAGCGCACCAGCTTCGAGGTGGACACCGTCAGCCTGCACGTCCACGAGCGCATCGACCCGGCCAGCATCCTGGCCGTCATCCAGAAGCGTATGAAGGCCGACGCCGGCAAGGCTGCCACCGGCGACATGTTCCGCGCCTGGTTCGAGGAGCCGCTGCCGCTGCGCGAGGCTGTGGACTTCTACAAGCACGACCGCGGCTGGAGCAACCGGCTGGTGGCCGGCGACAGCCTGCTGGTGATGAACAGCCTGCTGCAGAAGGAGGGCATGGCCGGGCAGGTGCAGATGATCTACATCGACCCGCCCTACGGCATCAAGTACGGCAGCAACTTCCAGCCCTTCGTCAACAAGCGCGACGTCAAGGACCGCAAGGACGAGGACCTGACGCAAGAGCCGGAGATGATCAAGGCGTTCCGGGATACCTGGGAGCTGGGTATCCACTCCTACCTGACGTATCTGCGGGATCGGTTGATGCTGGCGAAGGAGTTGCTGAGCGAGAGCGGGAGCGTGTTCGTGCAGATTTCAGACGAGAACCTACATCACGTCCGCGAACTACTAGACGAGGTGATGGGTTCGGACAATTTCGTAAGTGTCATTACCACGAAGAAGACGGGCGGCATGGGAGAGGCATTCCTCGACAATGTGTCCGACTACTTGGTCTGGTACAGCAAGTGCAAGGACAAAGCGAAATTCAACGCGCTATTCCTACCTAAGGAAGTGGGCGTTGGTGGCGGGGCTCGATATAACCAACTGCAACTCTCATCGGGCTTCGTACGAGGCATGACCAAAGATGAGAAGCAGTCGCCGGACCGAGTTCCTGCAGGAGCCAGGCCGTTCCTTGGTGGCCCGATGACCTCTGAGACCGCCAGCGAATCGACTACTTTTACCTTCCGCTATCAAGGGCGTGAGCTAGCAGTTAAGAAGGGTGGATGGAAGACAGGCTCCAAGGGAATGAGTCGGCTAATCCGAGCGGATCGTCTTCGCCTAACTAAGGAGTTCATCAACTACAAGATGTTTGTTGATGACTTCCCTGCGTTCGTTTTGACCAATCTGTGGTCGGACACGATGGGTACGGCCGAACAGGACAAATCATATGTGGTCCAAACGACCACCAAGGTTATTGAGCGCTGTCTGCTGATGACCACTGATCCCGGTGACCTAGTTATAGACCCTACTTGCGGCTCTGGTACGACCGCCTTCGTCGCAGAGAAATGGGGCCGCCGCTGGATCACCTGCGATACCTCGCGCGTGGCTGTCACCCTAGCCAAGCAGCGCCTGATGACCGCCAGCTACGACTACTACGACCTCAAGTACCCGCATGAGGGCTTGAAGGCCGGCTTCATCTACAAGACCGTCCCCCACGTCACCCTGAAGTCGATCGCCAACAACCCTGAGATCGACGAGATCTGGGAACGGATGCACCCTGCCATCGAAGCCGAGCTGAGCAAGCTCAACGCCGCCCTGGCTGGGGCTCCGGTGAAGTTCGGGGTCACCGAGGGCGGTCGCAAGGGTACCGTGGTTGCGTTCGATGCAACGGACACGCAAACCCTGCCCACCGGGGAGAAGGTTCCCGCCAACGCGCTGCTGGAATGGGAGGTGCCGTTCGACTTCCCGGCCGAGTGGCCGAAGGCTGCCCGCAGCGCCTTTGATGCTTTCCACGCCGCGCGCCAGGCCATGCAGCGGAAGATGGACGACTCCATCGCGTCCCATGCCGACCAGGAAGTGCTGTACGACCAGCCGCAGGTGTCCAGGGACAAGCTGCGGATCACCGGGCCGTTCACCGTGGAGGCGGTGCCGTTCCCAAGCGTGATGGCGCTGGACGAGGCGCAGCCAGCTGGCGAGGCTGATGCCAGCATCGCCCGCAGCGGGGAGTCCGCGCGTCAGCACCGCTGGCGTGACGAGTTGTTGAAGGCCGGTATCCGAGGCAAGGGCGGGCAGATGCTCCGCTTCGCTGAGCTGGAGAGCCTGCCCGACACCCCGCACCTGCACTGCACCGGCCACCTGGACACCGGAGAGCGCGTGGTGGTGTGCTTCGGCCCGGAGCACGCCGCACTGGAGCAGCGCACGGTGGAGTTGGCCATGCGAGAGGCCGGCGATCTGTTCCCGCGGCCGAGGATCATCGTGTTCTGCGCCTTCGCCTTCGATCCGGAAGCCGCCAAGGACATCGACGCCACCAAGGGCATCACTGCCCTCAAGGCGCAGATGAACACGGACCTGCTCACCGAAGACCTGAAAAAGAACGCCCGCCACAACCAGAGCTTCTGGCTGATCGGTCAGCCGGAAGTGGAAATCCGCCAGCAGAAGGACGGCCGCTACGTGGTGGAAGTCCATGGCTTCGACTACTTCGATACCACTACCGGCGAGCTGAAGTCAGGCGGCAAGACGAACATCGCGGCCTGGAGCTTGGACACCGATTACGACGAACGCAGTCTGTTCCCGCACCAGGTGTTCTTCCCCATGGCCGGCAAGAAGGATGGCTGGCACAAGCTGAAAAAGGACATCAAGGCCGAGCTGGACGAAACCAAGCTGGACAAGCTGCATGGCACCGTCAGCCTGCCGTTCGAGGCCGGGGAGAACCGCAAGATCGCGGTGAAGATCGTCGACGACCGCGGTATCGAGTCGCTGAAAGTCATGGCGCTGGGTTGAGCAACGGCATGACGACTCCCAAATCCCTGATCATCAACACGCCTTTCGAGGCACCACGCTGGCACTGGATAGACCATCAGGGTGGCCTGAAGCTGACCGAAGGCCGCCGTCCTGCCGGCTACGAGATCTTCGACACCCGCCAGAACACCCGACGCACCGAACGGCTGGACCTGGTGGAGAGCATTCGTGACCGCGTAGGCGAATGGCGTGCCTCGGACTACCCCGGCGTAACCACCGTTACCCGCAGCCTGCTGGAACACTGGCACGACGCCAGCGCTCGCCAGCATCCGTTCTACTTTTGCCAGCTGGAAGCCATCGAGACACTGATCTGGTGGATCGAGGCGCCGGCCGATTTCAAGCAGGGCATCTATGTGCCTGGAGATGGTGGACCATGGCAGCGGCTCTGCAACAAGATGGCAACCGGCACCGGCAAGACGACGGTGATGGCCATGGTCATCACTTGGCAGGTGTTGAACGCACTGGCCTACCCCAAGCGCAACAAGGATTTCTCCCGCGCCATCTTCCTGGTTGCCCCTGGCCTGACAGTGCGCGAGCGCTTGCAGGTGCTCTATCCGGGGCACCCGGACAACTACTACGACCTGTTCGGCCTGTGCCCGAATGAGGCAATGCGCAGCAAGCTGAATCAGGCCGAGGTGCTGGTAGAAAACTGGCATACGCTGATGCCGGTCCCGCAGCCGGATCGGTCGGTGGTCAGGAAGGGACCGGAGAGCGACAAGGCATTTGTCCGCCGCGTGCTCGGGAAGCTGGCACAGCACAAGGACATCGTTGTAATCAACGACGAAGCCCACCACGCTTATCGGCAGTCCCCCGATGACAAGCGCAGCCGCGACGTGAAGCGCCGGGCTGAGGAAATGGGCCTGGACCAGGAGGAGGCCACCCGCTGGATTGAAGGCCTGGACCGCATCCACAAGGAACTGCGCATCCAGCGATGCTTCGACCTGTCCGCCACCCCGTTCGCCCCGACCGGGCGCAGCAACACCGAAGGCGGCCTGTTCGAGTGGATCATCTCCGACTTCGGCTTGAACGATGCCATCGAGGCGGGCCTGGTAAAGACCCCCCGCGTGGTCGTGCGTGACGGCGTGGTACCGGATACGCAGACACTCAAACCCAAGCTCTATCACCTGTACCGCGACCCGGCTGTCCAGGAAGACCTGGGTCGCCGCGGGGCACAGGCCCATGAACCGCTGCCGCCACTGGTGCAGCAGGCCTACACTCTGCTCGGAGCCGATTGGCGCAAGACTGCCGAGGCCTGGGCAGAGGCCGGCCACACCTCCCCTCCGGTGATGCTGACGGTATGCAACCTGACCTCCACGGCCGCGCGCGTGGAGCGATTCTTCACTGCCGGTGACGTGCATTGGCCTGAGATGCGCGACGCCAACCGCACGCTCCGGGTGGACTCCCGAGTGTTGGAGAAAGCCGAGATCGGCGAGAAGGCGAGCGCCGATAAGGACTACGAGGAACGGCTGCGGGCGATTGTCGAGGCCGCTGCCATTCCGGCCGACCGAAAGAGCGAGCTGCTGCAACTGCGGAAGGAAGAGCTGCTGCGCGAGATCGTCGACAACGTCGGCAAGCGTGGCGCAGCCGGCCAGGACCTGCAGAACGTCATTTCCGTTGCGATGCTCTCCGAAGGCTGGGACGCCAAGAACATCACCCACATCATGGGCTTGCGTGCCTTCACCAGCCAGCTGCTGTGTGAGCAGGTAATCGGCCGCGGACTGCGCCGCGTCGGCTATGACACGGAGCCTGTGGTCTGCCCCGACGGTGTCGAGCGGCAATTGTTCGTCCCGGAGTTCGTCAACGTCTTCGGCGTGCCGCTGTCGGTGTTCCAGGACCTCAGCGACGAAGGCGATCCACCACCACCGCCCAAGCAGAGCACCCAGATCGAATCCCTGCCGGAACGGAACAGCCTGGAGATCCGCTGGCCAAACGTGGTGCGCGTGGATGCCATCGTGCGGCCGGGTCTGACTCTTGACTGGCAAGCAATGGAGCCTTTGCGCCTAGACCCTGCAGCCACGCCGCTGGCAGCGGAGATGGCGCCTGCACTGGGGGGCGCCAATGCGTGGGACCAGATACAGGCCATTGACCTGGAGCTGTTGCCCGACGAGTTCCGCCTGCAACGGCTGGTGTTCCAGGCCGCTCGCCAAGCGTATGCGCAGATGCAGGACCAATACACCGGGACACCGGAGTACCTGGCATTCCAGTTGATCCGCCTGATCGACGAGTTCCTCGCCTCCGACAAGCTGGAAGTGCCCTCCCTGTTCCACCAGGAGCCGCTGCGCAAGCGCATCCTGGTATCCCTGAACATGAACGCCGTGGTCCAGCACCTGCTGCGATACCTGCTGCAGCAGAACCAGGAGCGCATCGAGCCTGTGTTCGACGAGGAGTTCCCGGTAGGTTCAACGCGATACATGCGCACCTGGTACACCACCAAGACATGCCAGCCCGCGCAGAAGTCGCAGATCAGCCACGTGGTGGCCGACGGCGCTTGGGAAGCCCATGCAGCCAACCTGCTGGAAAGCAGCCCGTTGGTGCAGGCCTACGCAAAGAATGACCACTTGGGCTTCCAGGTCTATTACATGTGGAACGGGGCCAAGCGCCGCTATATCCCCGACTTCCTGGTCCGCCTCGCAAACGGCAAGACGCTGGTGTTGGAGATCAAGGGCGTTGACGACGACCAGAACCGCGCCAAGCGCTCGGCGCTGGACGCATGGGTAAAGGGCGTGAACCAGAAGGGCGGCTTTGGCACCTGGGCGTGGGACGTGGCCTTCGAGCCCCACCAGATCCAGGACATCCTGGCAGCCCATGGTTGACTGAAGTTACTGGACGGAGAGGCGGTCCAGCAGGTTGCGGACCGATGACTTGTGCCACGTGCCACCACGTGGCGTGAGCATGCCTCTCTCGTTCAGGGCTTTTGCTATGCCTCCCAGCGAGGAAACCCCCTCTGCTGCCAGCGCGTCCACCACCGGGCGCAGCTGGTTTGCATGGTGATCCGCCTTGCTGCGTAGGGCCGCCACGGCGTCGCCATTGCCCCTCTGGGCACGCTGCAGGGCAACCGCCCCGTTGGGATTCCCCAGCTTCCTGCCGCGCGCCTTTGCGGCCTGCAGGGCTTCCTTGGTGCGCTTGGAAATCGCCTCGCGTTCCTGCTGGGCGACCAAGGCCATGATGCCGACGGTCAGCTCGTTGGCGTCGGGCATGTCCGCCGCGATGAATCGAACTCCGCTGTCCCGCAGCGTGAGCAGGAAGGCCGCGTTCCGGGACAATCGGTCCAGCTTGGCAATCAGCAGCGTTGCGCCGGTCACCTTCGCCAAGTGCAAGGCGCGGGCTAGTTCGGGGCGATCTGCCCTCTTACCACTCTCCACCTCGGTGAATGCCTGGACGACCTCAGCCCCCCGCTGCCGGACAAAGTCGGCAATGGTTGCCTGCTGCGCTTCCAAACCTAGCCCGCTGCGCCCTTGACGGGCGGTGGAGACCCGCATGTAGACTACGACGCGCAAGGTACAAAATCCCCTAACCAACGTTAGGCGATTTTGTACCATCATTCATCATCGTCAGACAAGAACTCCGTGGAACAGCAAATCACGTCCAGACGCCCCCACTCGAACGGGGCCGAGCTACGCCGGGAAGTAGCTCAGCTTCGCCAAGAGGTAGCCTGGCTGAAGCGGCACTATCAGCAGACCGTACGGGCGGCCATTGACGTCCTGCCCTTTGAAGCACGTTCTCATTACCTCGGCCTAGACAACCTGAACTCGCAAGATGAACTGAATCAATTCCTCTACGACCTACGTAGGCTGGTCAAACAAGAGGCGGAACTGCTGCCGCCAAGGTACCCCGGCGATGATGACCGGGTAGCTTGCCCCTTGTGCGTCAGCCACGCACGAGGTCCCTACAGGGGGCGGGGTGATGGTTGGGGTGCAGAGAGAGGCATTGACTTGCACCTACAACGAGATGCCGGAGAGAACGGCTGCCACGTCATGCAGGTGCTACGCGAACACGCGGTTCGTGAGTACCGCAGCAGAGAACACAGTCTTGAGAGGTAAGTCCCCCCCCCCGGGGGGGGNGAGGCCAAACAGTCGCTATCTAAGATGTCTTCACGGAAATTTTCGCTAGACCTTTCGGCCTCACATCCGTACAATTTGCTACATCAGGTGCTACAGCTTCCCTTCTGAAGCACTTCGTAAGCCAGCAAAATTGCTAGGTTTAGGCTGTTTGTGGTGGCTATCTGCCAAATCCACCCATAGCCACCAAGGGAGCAGGAGCCCGGCTCCTGAAAGCCACAGCCCCGTCGCCAAGCGGTAAGGCATCTGACTCTGACTCAGACATTCGGAGGTTCGAATCCTTCCGGGGCTGCCAGATATCAAAAGACCAGATCGAAAGATCTGGTCTTTTTTTGCCCGTTACAGCGGTCTCGCCACGCCTGCTGGCCTCGACCGTCACGGCATGCGATAATCCACCCCTGCCTAGCCCCGTCGCCAAGCGGTAAGGCACCTGACTCTGACTCAGGCATTCGGAGGTTCGAATCCTTCCGGGGCTGCCAAATACCAAAGGCCTGATCGAAAGATCAGGCCTTTCTTTTTGCCCCCACCGGATGCCGGCGCGGCAGTGGCCACGGGCTTCACGCCACCCCGGAACGACGAAAGCCCGGCCGAGGCCGGGCTTTTGTTTTCCCAGCGGGATCCCGGAGGATCCCACGCCAGGCGCGATGGATCAGCGCTTGGAGAACTGGGTGGCGCGGCGGGCCTTGTGCAGACCAACCTTCTTGCGCTCGACTTCGCGGGCGTCGCGGGTCATGAAGCCGGCCTTGCGCAGCTCGGACTTCAGGCCTTCGTCGTACTCGACCAGGGCGCGGGCGATGCCCAGGCGGATCGCACCGGCCTGGCCGGTGGTGCCGCCGCCG
>JGI26532J50257_10000889_pt1 | contig 14509 bp, 19 predicted proteins | sample ThiBiot_500_plan_FD_50257 | JGI IMG/M metagenome (IMG submission 50257) | reverse complement strand
TTTTTTTTTATTATTTCTAGTCACAAATCACATTAATGGACCTTCCTGTATTCAAAGCTATCACTCCAGATGTATGAGAGATAATTTTCAAAGAAAAAGAGATAGATGTCAATGATAATTTATGATTTTGTCTATAGGAATTAACTAGTTGTGGTTGGAGTTCAAAAGCCAAACTTGAAAAAGCCTTTCATATAGTTCAATTTACTCGTCGATTTAATCAAGTTTGTTTCGATGATTGAATCTTTCGTTTCATTTATTGAAAATGTTGAATTGTAGGTGAATTTTTGGACTCAAGGTGAATTACTACGTGCTGATATTTTAAAAAATCGTACAGAAATTTTATCACATTTCATTCGAGTAGCTAAAGTAAAAGCAAAATCAACGAACGAANNATTTTTTTCGATTCTAATTTGAAATCTATTTTGTCGAATTAGAAATTGTATGAATTCAACAATATCAATGCATGTATGGCTGTTGTGATGGCGTTACAAAGTGCACCTATCTATAGATTGCAGAAAACTTGGATGGTAAATGATTTATACATTGATTTTCAAAGCTAAAAAGAATCAATTTCAGGGTTTGAGTAAACGTGATCGTACAACATTTTCGAATTTAAAAGATTTCGTCTCAGCCAATGATAATTGGAAACGATTAAGACAACATTTTAGTAATACGAAACTACCCTGTATCCCCTATCTAGGTAAGTCAACAATGTCTTGTCACCCAACAAAACAAACAAACAAACAAATGTGNGTTTTTCTTCGTTTCTTAAGGAATTTATTTGACCGATCTGATTCGAATTGATACACTACATCCACATAGTGGAGGACTTGAAACTAATCCACGTAAAAATGCAATGAATAATATCTGTCGAACAATATCTGAATTTCAACAATCCACTTACGGTTTGTTGACTTAGTCGATTAATCATCTCGATTGAAAATATTCGTTTATTCTTTCGTTCGTCTAGAATTTCTCAAGCCAATCGAATGGGTACAAAATTATCTCGCATCTGTTCGTTATATGGAAGAACTGCAAACATTTATCGAAGATCAAAATTTTAAATTATCATTAACTATCGAACCTGATCAATTGACAGTAGATCACAATGATTCACATTATGAACGTACACCGAAAAATCTCGAGAAATCAGCGTCATTCAAAACTTCACACGGTGATACGCATTCAACNTCATCACATCGACGAACACTTAGCGATTACAATCAGTAAATATTGACTTGTGCACATAGGAACAAGGCAAAAAAAAAACTCGTCGTCTTTTTTCTTGTTTAGTTCGAACTGTTTATCATCATCAAATAAATCTGCTACATTACCGAGTCGAACACATGAAAAGAAAAGTCTATTAGACGACAGTGTCCTTGGCGATTGTGTGCAGGAAGAAACACGATCAAGTAAGTTAAATACAATAACTAAAACGAGAAATTTGCATATCGAGCTTGCTATCATCCGACATTGTTCTAGGTCTTTTACTATTTAAAGGTAAAATTCATTTCGCCATTTGCAAGTCACGCTTTGCTTGAGATTTCTCTTTTGTTCTTGGTGATACACTTTCTTTTTTTTTCGTGTTCTAAAACTAAATTCCTAACGTTGATAAGCATATACGTATATATATTTGTTTTGTGTATTTAGGCAGTGACTCAAGTGATTCATGTGAAGAAGCAATACGCAAAGCAAAAGAATATAAAAAGAACAATGGTAAACATCATCACATTGCTCAGGGAATGTCGGTGTCATTGACATCGCTATCAATGAAAGAACCATTGAATCCTCACAATGATCCATTAGTGACCTCGAATTTTAACTTCGAAGGTTCATTACAACGAAAATGTCTTCTAAAAAATTTCAAAAAACCAACGATAGCCAAATGGAAAAAATACTGGGTGGCAATATGTGAACATTTACTTTTTTTTCACAAACAAAAGCCTTTCTTTCTCACATTACATATGCGTTTACATCGTACACAACGGCAAACATCTGCCAATAGTGATAATGATAATATATCGACAACACAATCAGCACCACCATTGATGAATGCATCATCAACACGAACACTACTCGAATCCGAACGATTATTCTATCGACAAAATCCAACCAAATGTCAATCGATATCCGACTGGCTGATTGTTCTAAGTCAAACAAAAAATCGAAATGAAATTCAACTGAGTGATTTAAATCGAGGTAAGATTTGCTCGTCATTTAATTCAAACTCAACATGTTTTTCTTCAGGATCGATGTATAAATTTCGATTCGAAAATGCAGCTGTAGCCAATATATGGTTTCAACGTTTGAAAGAAGCGTCGACATTCAAACAAAATAATGGCCGACGTTCAGAAAACTTAATAGCACTAGATTAGTGGAAAATATGTCGATGTGTTTTTTTTCTCTCTTTTCATTTTGTTTAATTAATTTGTTTTGGCTATTTCGAGAATTAATTATCATTATCACTAGTCACGAATGTACGTGCGATGATTTGTTATGGCAAAAAAAAAGAAGATATAGAGATATTTGCTTAATAATAAATTACGAGATTTCCTCTTTTTTTTTCTTTCTTTCTTTCTTTGTCTGTGTCTCATTCATTTTTTTACTCATATTTCTTATTTTGTGCGTATGGTAGATATTTTAGTTAGTGTATCATCTTGTTCATTTTTCTTTTTCTATGTATATTGTTGTGTGCTTGTCGAAAAAAACCATGTTTTTTTCTCTCTCTATCTCTCTCTTCTTCTTTTTTTCTGTGTGCAAATTTTGATATATTGAAAAAAGAAAATAATACAAAAAAAATAAACAAGAACATCGGCGCAGTGAAACTGTTAGCGCAGAAGATAACACACGATTGACTCTTGTTTTTACTTGGCAATGAAACGATTTGCGAGACTATCTTTTTAGATTTTGTTTTCAATGGATCATTCAAGATCATTTGAAAGAATACGAAAAAGGAGGCGACCGAATAATAAAGTACCAGCTGGGTAAATCAATCGGAAACTAGACGCTATTTATTTGTTTTTTGTTTTGTTAAGTTGGTTGGATTATACACCAGTGAATACATGGATTGAAAATACTCGTATTGTTCCATTTAAATGTCCATTGCGACGAGTGAGAAACAGAAAGAATTGTAATTCAGAAAAGAAATCATCGATTTATTTAGTCAATTTTACGAAATATTGATGAACAAGAACGATTTTCATTGAATGATCTTATCGAACGATTGAAAAGTCAAGGAAGAAAAATCGGATTAATTATTGATTTAACTGATACAGATCGATATTATGACTATCGAGTAAGAATTTGAGTGAATAGAAAAATATGATCTGCAAAAGATTGTTGATATTAATTAGGATGTTACAGATTTGGATATTGAATATTGTAAAATTCGAGTACCGGGACATCAAGACGTGCCCGAGAAATGTTGTCGAAGATTTTTTCAAGTTGTTAATTCATTTCTACGNGATAATCGACACAATGGTAACAGTTGATTTTGGTTGCTTATTAATAATTGTTTTATTTTTGAATAGATAAACTAATTGGNATTCATTGTACACATGGAATCAATCGAAGTGGTTATTTTGTTATTCGGTGAGATTTTTTCATTGATATACACGAGCGTTTACATTTATCTGTGATTTAGTTATTTAATTGAAATCCTTGGTTTTCAACCTGATGATGCTATTGCTGGTAAATATAGAAAATAATCAAAAACTAAAAGAAAATCTCATTTTTTTCAAGCGTTTAATCGAGCACGTGGTCATCAAATTGAAAAATACATTGACGATCTCCGAAGGCTAACGCCATTAAGGTTATTATCTAATCTCGCTCTAAATCAGNTTCATAAATGTTTCTATTACAGTGTTTCCTATACTTCATCATCCGATCGAGATGATAATGATGATGATAATCATTATCCAGAACGAGATCGTCCATTACCGTATACGAGGCCATCANTTCATCCGACATCATCCGATGATATCTCATCAAAAGCACCGGAAACGATTACATAATTCTCGTTCTTAAGATAGAATTCTGTTTTTCTTTGTTATCAATACATTAATTCGTTTTCCAAAAAACAACATACAAAATCATAGTTTTAATTATTCAGATTCAAGGATAGATTATCCATCCATTAGAAACGCCTATACNAATATCGATTTATCTTGAGTGTACTTGAAAACATCTGAAACTCCTCAAATATTCATTACGAACGAAGGATATCATTGAGAGATATAGATAAATGATCATAATTGATATCAAAGAATACATTAAAAAGATTAATAATAGTGAAAGCAGNTGATTATCGACCTTTGAATTCGAAATTCTTGTAGAGAGAGTCAGACATCGAGATTGACTTGAACAGATGTCACTATTAACTGATAAAAACTAATGTTTATTTTCTTTTATTATCGAAAACAAATCGTATTGATTTGAAATCATGTCACAAAAACTCATTTCCGATGGATAAAATGTAATTTTTGTTTTTGAATATAAATAATTCTTCCATGACTGGTTCGCTATAATCAATGGTTTTATCGAATAGATATTAGTGTCGATGATTTCACGAACGAAGCACTTACTTACTGTATATTAATACTTTTTTTCTTTACAATTGTCACGAAATATGCAATTAACTTCGAAGATAAATTTNTTTTACTCATATTTTCTCTAGAAAAGAAGAGCTTATAGGTTAATTTAAAAAGAATATCAATGGCCGAGTATCTGGCATCGATTTTCGGCACTGAGAAGGATAAGTAAGTGCGAAATTAAATGTTTATTTCATAATCCATTGAAAATGTCGATTATTTGTAGAGTTAATTGTTCGTTTTATTTCAAAATTGGGGCATGTCGTCATGGCGATAAGTAAGACGATCGATCCAAGAGAATTTCTTTTTCAATTCACTCTCATTCAGATGTTCACGTGTGCATAACAAACCTACCTTTAGTCAGGTAAAAATCAAATAATTCAATGCGATTGTACGATTTCTTTTGTTTAGACAGTTCTCTTAAAAAATCTCTATCTTAATCCAAATCACAGTGCTACTCAAAAAGATGATCATGAAACTAGTAAGTTTGATCAATCGAGATTATTCTTCGAATGGTTGTGTTTGTTTGGTTTTCTAGTTGAACAATCAAATAGTCATGCTTATACAGATGCAGAAGTTCAAGAACATTTCGAGTGAGTATATTTACTCGAATATCTCTGAAAAGAAACTGATTTTCGGATTTGTTATCGTTTTGTTCTCAGCGAATTTTATGAAGAAATTTATACAGAAGTTCAAGAAAAAGTATGTTGAATTTATGATANTTGNTTGTGTTCATGCANATATACGATTTTAGTATGGTNATATTGACACAATGGCTGTCTGTGATAATCTCGGCGAACATCTCGTTGGAAATATTTATATCAAAGTACATCAAACGATAAAATAACTGATGAATAATCATTTTTTTTCGAATTTAGTTTCGTTATGAGCTCGATGCAGAAAAAGCAGTTCAAGATCTGAATACGAGGTGGTTCGATAGAAAGCCAATCTATGCTGAATTGAGTCCTGTGACAGATTTCAAAGAAGCCAGTTGTCGACAATATGAACTAGGCGAAGTACGAATAGAATCTATTTGAAATTTCCCGAAAACTATCTACGNTTNGACNTTCATTTAGTGCATGAGAAGTGGCTTTTGTAATTTTATGCATATTAAAACGATCTCACCGACAACAAAAAAACGTCTTCGTGAATTACAAAAACGGTTCGTTGATGATTTGACGATNGGAATAGANGAATGATAGTGTGTTTTGTGTTTCTATTTCAGATCATATTCACCATCACGACGTGATCGACGTCGATAATTTAATACATGGCAAATATTGTATATAGTATAACATTATTATTCCGACAGTCGTCTTTTACATGATTGTAGTAAAATGTTTTCCGCTTTGTTTTTTTTTGTATATAAAAGTTAAAATAAATGAAATAATAGGATTATTCGCATATTTCCAAATGAATTTAGTAAAAATTGGAATTTGTTTTGTGGTTTATAGATTGAATCTATGGCGAATTCAAACGATTCGACTATTCAACAATTTACAAATCAAAAAGAATTCGATGAATTTCTTAATTCATCGGCAATTTTTAATAAACTCTTATTAGTTCACATCGAACTCGAACAGATTCCGGTTTGTAAAACTGTCAATGAAGCTCTTCTAGCTCTCACACGTGATCCTGAATTCATGCAGCAAATAGCAATTTGCTCGTTGAATGCGAATCATTTCTATGATTTACTCAATGCTCACAATGTAACTGCAGCGCCAACTGTTCTTTTCTATCATCGAACACGATTAATCGATCGTGTCGATGGTTTTAATCAGAATGATTTATTAAAAAAAGTTAAATTGCATCTAAATACAATCGGAGTTGTTCAAGCAACNGAAGTTAAATCTGATACAAATTTCCCAANCAATAATACTGAGAATAAAATCAAACAATTACTCGATTCNTCACCGATTATTTTGTTTATGAAAGGTACACCAGCGAGTCCTCAGTGCGGTTTTAGCCGTCAAGCCTGTCATTTACTTGACGAAAGGAAAATAAAATACGATTATTTCGATGTTCTCGCCGATCAAAATGTTCGAGAACAATTGAAAAAATATTCGAATTGGAACACATATCCTCAAGTAAATTTTACACGAAAAACAAAAGATGAATATTTGTTTATTTAATTTTGCTTTTTAGTTATATGTTGGAGGAGAATTAATCGGTGGATTAGATATTATGAAACAAATGATTGAAAATGGTGATTTCGAATTGAAATTGAAATTACAGAAGATCAATGAACAAGAGAAGGATGCGAGAAAACATCTCGAAAGTCTAATCAATCAAGCTCCATTAATGTTATTCATTAAAGGCTCACCTCAGGCACCTAAATGTGGTTTTACAAAAGAATTAATCAATCTTTTATCTCAAGCTAATATTACTGACTATAAGACATTCGATATCTTACAAGATGAAGATGTTCGTCAGAAATTAAAAGAATATTCATCTTGGCAAACTTATCCGCAGATTTATGTCAACGGACAATTTATCGGCGGATTAGATATACTCAAACAATTGAAAGAAGACGGAACATTAGTCGAAACATTAACTGGAACACAGGGAATTCCGGTTTGAAATATTGAAAGATATTTTCCATTGATAAAAAAAACATTCATCCGTAACATGCATATATAGATTTTTGTTCATTTTCTATTTTTTTTTTGTCTTTTTCCGAATAAAAATAGATCTCATAGAAACAGTGGCATATGGTTAAGATATATTGTTTGTATTTTTTAGATATAAGAATTTCTGTTCTCCAAGAAAATGTCCGATAAATGGTGAATATAAAAGTTTAAAAAAAAAAGAACATACTGTTTCATACGAAATGATTTGATTTAGGCTTCAAAGCTACGAAAGTTGTAGCAGTTATACTCAAGAAATAAACCAAAAATTAAATGAATTTCAGAAATTATCAAACGGTAGCCCGCAAAGAGCTAAAGTATGAGTTCGAAATCAAGTTTCGATGGTTGATTGATTTTGTTTTTCAGGTCTCAGCGACTATTCGTACGATGCTAACGGAATTAAATAAAGACATCGAAAAACTATCGAGTGATTTATCAACACAATCTCGAAATGGTGTTATGTAAAGAATTTTGATTTCCAAGAAATAGAACAAAAGATTGAGACAGTTCGTCGATTTGTTTAGAACGCAGAAAGAAGCAAATCGTCGACGAACATTAGTCGATGAATTGAAACGAACTCAAGAGAAACTCGAATCAACAAAACGCGACAGTGATAATGCATCTGGGTAAGATTTTCTAATCGAAAGTCAAGAGGAAATAATTCGAATTCGGTTTTTATTAGACCAAAAGTTCGAGCCAATCCACGTTTTACGACCGTGGCTGAAAATGAAACGACACAAAACTGGACAAATGATGAACTTGTTGGAATTCGTACTGATCTAAGAAAAAGTTCGTCGTAATTCTCGTTTTCAAAACGTTCATTTTTTCTTTTGTCATGTATAAATTAGATAATGACGATGCAATTGAAGCTTTACATTCGATCGTCAAACGACAAAAAGATATCGGTGTTAACATGAATGCTGAAGTCGATCGTCACAATGAAATCATCGACACTATTACAGATCAAACAAGTCTACTCGATAATCGAGTGAAACGTCAAACATTGTTAACCAATATTATCCATAAAAAAACGTCCGCATGTTGGCTATGGGTCGTCATCGTCGTTCTCTTTATTGCCATTGTAGTTATCGCTGCCGTTCCATTCTAAACAAATTGACTTAAACAAATATAAATTCTTTTTTTTTTTCATTTATTGTAATCTATTTTTTTTTATATATTTATTTTGAAAAGCAATCAATGGTTGATTTAAATTGATCGATTACCTACTTATTTCTCTTTCTTCATTGAAATGCAATCTTTTTCTAGAATTAAAGATAAATGATCTCGTCATTGCTTGATTTATCTTGTCAAATCTTAGGAAAATATTTTCTTTCAATCGAAAGTTTGCGTTTTATTCCCGGTGAATTAGTTGAAAAGATATTCGATGAATATTTAAAAACGATTTCTTCGTTCAATGTCATGAACGAAAATGATCTGTCAAAAATCGTACAAGTTCTTTCGAATTCTCATTCAGATTTATTCTGTACGAGTTTTTGTTATTATAAAAATAATTATTTAAATTTATTAAGCAATCGATTCTATTCGAATTTACTTCAACATGTTCAATATCATTTAATTCAATTAGATTTTTCGAATGTATTAAATCAATGGAATCATGATGATAAACGATATTTATTAAATCTAATTGGACAAATGGAAACTTTAGAATATTTAAAATTAACTTACAATCAATTGGACGATGATGATATGAGATTTCTAACGGCAAATCATCGAATAAAAAGCAAAGCTTTATGTAATCTACAGAATTTGTATATTCAAGGTTCGATTAGAAAGTAATTTTCATTGAAAATGAATCGAGATTTTCTAGGAAACAATCTCACTTGTCAGTCGGGTCGATTTCTAAAAGCTCTAACATCATTGGAAACACTCTATGTGTCATTAGTTTCTCTTCATGTAAATTCGCTCGTTTTATACTTGACAAATATACTTGAATTATTTGTCTTGTCGTTTAGGATAAATCAGTGTTTATTAAAGAATTCGATAATCTTAATGAATGTACTTGTTCAACGCAAACAAGCTGTGAAGAAATTATCAATCGTGGTTGGATTGCTAAAATTCCTCAATTACAATCGTCGAACAGTGATTCGACTGATAATCATTTTTGTACGAATAATTTCTATGAAAAAAAAGCAAACAAACTAACNANATCATTTAATTTTTCTTTTTATAATTATTTAACAGATCGTAAACGACGTCGAATTGATCACGATGAATCCATTATAATCATAAAACTGCTTCGATTATGTGCAATATGTCATTTAGTTCCATTAGAAAAACCAACGAANAAAAACAATGAGACTATTTCCAATCCNAAAGGATTTATCGATTCTAGTCAAGCTCATGATCTCCTATCGTGTTATATGTAAAAAGGAAATAAATGTAATAGTAATTTCTTTTTCAGATAGAAAAGCATAAGAATGTATGCGACATCGCTTTGTCGTTTGTCTCGATCATTCAAAACTGTTCATCGTTCGTTTTTTAATCAGACGTATATTAATGGTCAATGGGTATCGGCACAATCGGGTGAAACATTTGACGTTTTCAATCCATCGAATGGAGAAAAGATTGGCAGTGTACCAGATTGTAATACCAAAGATGCTGAAAAAGCTGTTCAAGCAGCTTATCAAACATTCCAAAATCAATGGTCAGTTAAAACGGGCAAAGAACGAAGTGTCATTATGAGAAAATTTAATGATTTAATCTTGAAAAATAAAGATCAATTAGGGAAGATTTTAACAATTGAAATGGTAGATTATTCATAGATTTAATAAAAATAAGATCGAACTTTTCGTGTTTTTATTTTTTGACAGGGTAAACCACTTCGAGAAGCAGTAGGTGAAATCGCCTATGGTGCAAGTTATATAGAATGGTTTGCTGAAGAAGCAAAACGTATTCACGGTGATGTTCTTCCAGTTGGCACGCCTAATCGTCGTGCACTTGTTCTTCGACAGCCAGTTGGTGTTTGTGGATTTATAACGCCATGGAACTTTCCAAGTTCAATGATATTAAGAAAAGCCGGTCCAGCACTTGCAGCTGGTTGTACAATTGTTGTTAAACCCGCTGAGGATACGCCATATTCATGTCTAGCACTTTGTGACGTAATTAAAATGAATGATCGTCTTGATCTTTAATTTTTTTTCTTTATCAATTCCCTGTTTAGTTAGCTAAAGAAGCAGGTTTTCCCGATGGTACAATCAATGTGTTGACAAGTACTCATTCAGCTGAGATGGGCAAATATCTATGTGAACATCCNTTGATTGCTAAAATGTCTTTTACTGGATCGAGTAAAGCGAAAACAAATCAGTCATGAACAAATATTCATTTGAGTCTATATGTAATTTAGCTGAAGTCGGTAAAAAGATTATGGAAATGTGTGCATCAACAATCAAGAAAGTATCGTTAGAACTTGGTGGCAATGCACCATTTCTTGTTTTCAATTCTGCTGATGTTAAACTAGCAGTACAAGGTGCAATGGCATCGAAATTTCGAGCTACTGGTCAAACATGTGTCTGTGCTAATCGAATTCTCGTTCAAGAAGTATGAAAAGATTTTATCCGAGAGAATTTTCCGTCCTTCATATAAAAAATGTGACAATTTAGGGAATATATGATGAATTTGTTGCTGAATTTACTAAGAAAGTTAAAGAACAGATTGTTGGTGATGGTATGGATCCAAAAACACATCTAGGACCCGTTGTTAACAAAGATCAATACGAAAGAATTATTGATTTTCTCAGTGATGCTCGAGAAAAAGGCGCAAAAATCATCACTGGTTTGAATAATTGTGAATATCGATCGATAGTGTTTGAATTTGATTTGTAAACTAGGTGGAAATGAGAAAAAAGGCAAAACATCGGGTTTTTTCGTTGAACCAGCTGTTGTTGCTGATGTTCAATTATCAATGAAAGTTGCACAAGAAGAAATATTCGGACCTATAGCTGCGATTATCAAGTGAAAAGAAAACAAAACCGATGANATAGTTTTTTTTTTTATTTTCCATTTTTCATAGATTTAAAACCGAAGAAGAAGCAATTAAAATCGCTAATTCTGTTGATGTTGGTCTTGCTGGTAGACGAACTTTTTCGAATTGTTTTCTTTTGAAAAATTCGTTTCTTTTCTTAGGTTACTTTTTCAGTCAAGATTTGTCTCAAATTTGGCGTGTAGCCGAACGTCTTCAAACCGGTATGGTCGGTGTCAATGAAGGTCTTATCTCTTCAGTCGAAGCACCATTTGGTAATTCGAAATATAAATTTCGTTTTTCTTTGCACATCTTCGCTTTTTAGGTGGAGTCAAACAAAGTGGCTTCGGTCGTGAAGGTTCAAAATACGGAATGGATGATTATACGAATCTAAAATATGTTTGTATCGGTGGATTAAAAGATGTTGATCGTACAACATCGTAGAATTAGTCTTTTTAAAATTAATCTAAATTATGATTGAATCACATAAAAAGTTTCACGACTTCTATTTTTTGTCTTTTATTTTAACGAATACACCTGCTAGAAGAAAACAATTGTATTTTGAACATATTTTTTTCTTCTATAAATGACATCAAAGTGTGAATGATTCAGAACTTTTCGTCGAGTTAAGAGAAAAGAAGAATAAATGGGCAAAATAAATCGATATATACATGTCTTTATCGACGGTTTACATTCGATTTAAATCGTCTTTTCTGTTCCTGTTTTTTTTTCTTCACGTCCGTTACCCTTTGTCCATCGATCCGATTATAGTCCTCATTTTCATTCAACGATCTATCGTCTGAAGACATTTCTGTCTCTCCAATCATCGCCATCCGTTTGTTCCATGTTTAAGAAAACAAAGCAAATGATTCGATTAGTAAAATTAATTTATACGAATAGTGGTGATGATGACGATAATATTTCTCAGTTATTCGCTCGTGGTTTTGACGATTTCGTCGTCTCATGGCCACCGGTAACAAATACAACGAGCATCGATGATGACAAATAATTTCAAAAAAACGTAAATCAAACGCACAACACACACACATACGGCTGAATGTGAAAAATGAAATTGTATTTTCTTTTTCTTTGCTGTGTTATATACGTATTCTCAATTTAATGATGCTCAAATAGAAAAATGTGCATGTGTATATTTATATCTTCGTAGTATTAATTATATTTGTTCTCGATTTCAATTGCATTCTGATGGATTTACAGATCGTTTGTTATGTATATGTGANTATATGTTCAATAGCAAAACTCAAGTAAATACATGGCAATACGTCAGATTGGATTGATTCAGTTACCTCTATTTTGTTCCTAAACAATCTGTGTGTTCTACTGATTTTTTTTCTTGTTCAACAGTTATCTATATGCAATGATTAAGTATTAAAGATATTTTTTTTTTCTACTCTATTTTTTTTCTCTAAAACAATAAAAACCAAAGATGAATTCTAGGAAATCAATACGAAATAACAAAGAAATTTCGTTTCAGATTTGCATATTTGAGAAGAAAAATAGATCATGTCGGATTTACCACCAGGTTGGGTTAGAAAAATCTCAAGTCGTAACGGTATGTGCCTTTGCAGAGAGAGAAACTCGGACGATCTCTTAAATATTTATCTGTAGGAAAAGAATATTATATCGATCCAGTTACGAAAGAAAGTCAATGGGAACATCCGAACACTACGGCTGGTAAATCATCGAGTGCACGACGAGGTGACCAAGTTCAAGCACTACATATTCTTGTCAAACATACCGGATCACGTAATCCGAAAAATTACAAAGGCGAAACCATTACGCGTAGTAAAGAAGAAGCTCGAAAGAAACTCGATGGTTTGTTGTTATTTGTTTGCTGAAAGATTAATTTTCGTTTTGTTTTTGCTATTCAATAGAAATTATAGATCAATTAAACAATGCTGATGATCTTCAATCAACATTTCGACAAATCGCAAAAGATAAAAGTGATTGTAGTTCAGGTCAACGTGGCGGTACGATTGTGAAATAGATCTTATCTAAAGAATGTTTCGTTTGACCTTTTGTTAAGGGGATCTTGGCATGTTCGGTCGTGGTGCCATGCAAAAGCCATTCGAAGACGCATCTTTCGCTTTAGATGTCAATCAAATGAGTGGCGTTGTCGATTCAGATTCAGGCTTACATGTCATCCTTCGTATTGCATAGATCAGAAAACAATTTCTTTTTTTTATTCCATTAACAAAAAAAAACTATCTTTNTTCTTTGAACGCATTACTAATGTACTGACGTTTGTCTTTAAATAAAAACACGCAAGAAACTGGCATTGGTTTTTGTCATAGGCACTGTATCATTATCTGTCGATTGGAATGTTTCATTTGTTGTTTATTCACAAAGAAACATTCTTTTCTGGTCGACAGATCGATAAACATCAAAGGTCTCTTGACAAACAACACGAATAGGACAACTATCTATCTAACTAAACAACAAACAAACATGATACTGTTCCCCGAAGATCTTCTCTCCTCTTGTCTTCCGTTAGACTGTATTTAAATTGATACGTACGCATATCATATATAAAAAAAGGGACAGCGTAATAATCTGTCGTCAACATTAATTGAATATCTAAATAGCAAATAATTATTATTTCTTTGGCAGTAAATAAAACAACAAAAACTGATAGTGGACAAAAAAAATACGATAAAGTGTTATCTAAGAATATAATTCATTGTTATGACATGCATTTGTAGTTCGATGATTCCTTTAGATTTCTTCTTGACTTAGTACTTTTTTGTCATATTTATACCGATAAATATCCACCCACGAGAGAAGCAAAAAAACAAACGAGAAAAGAAGAAAAAAAAACCGGAAATAAATGATATATACCATCAACACAACCACAAACATTTGTTTTCAATAATCATACATTCGGCATAGAAATACGTCAATAGACACGATGTCGATTCAAGTTCTTCCAATTTATCGCACGATTAATAATTATAATTCATCGGAATTTGATGCATTCAATTTTAGTTATGGTCAAGATCATTATATTCGATGGTTAAGTCGACCGAATCAGCAATTTATCCGAGAAAGATATGGGCCAGGTTCTCAAAAGTTTCATATTACATTTGATGCCGAAAATTTTCAACCTGAACAAATCAAAGTAGATTTAAAAAAAAAGGTTAATATCAACTAAATTAGCGAGATTTCCATTTAGATCTATATTCAAAACCAAAGNCTAACCATTACTGGTGTTTATGAGGAACGTAGTCAAGGACGTTTCATGCAAAAACAATTCGAAAAAACATTTGACATCCCAACTAATGCCGATGTTGAAGC